>OFQY01000134.1_pt1 | contig 34658 bp, 46 predicted proteins | sample 1542991 | NCBI WGS metagenome assembly OFQY01 (sample SAMN07774224, study PRJEB24372) | wastewater metagenome | isolation source: Exp Tend VB 10WW | collected 2016-02 | reverse complement strand
CCGGAGCCGGAGCCGTAGCCGGAGCCGTGGCCGTAGCCGTGGCCGGAGCCGTCGCCGTAGCCGGAGCCGTAGCCGTGGCCGGAGCCGTCGCCGTAGCCGTGGCCTACTGAGTCCACGACGCAAACCCTTCGAGCAATTTACGAGCATCGGGGCTGCAATCGTTAATTTGTACGACGTCGTAAAGCTCGACGCGCTTTACGGGTGCTGCAACGCGGCACCCCAGATCGGTCAAACCTCGTGCCGCAATATCAGCAGTCGAAATGCGGCCCTTCCAATAGTAGATATGCCGCGCATTGCGCAGCACGGTTTTCCCTTCAATCTTGAGTTTTACGCCGCAATATACTCCGGCGCGATTATCACGAACAACCACGTAGCGAGAATTCTGCTTAGGCACGTTGGTACCCTCCAACGCCCAAAGGCCCGCGCCCGAGGTTTTCCACGGAACACGAGCCCAGAGCCGAGAGTGCTCGGTGAAGCCGCTACAACATCCACTCGCGAATAGGCATTCGCAGACTCATGGGCATAGCCGCATTGACCGACTGCGCCTCTGCAAGCGCCAGCGGTCCCCATGCGACCCACTCGCTACGGCCCTCGCAAAGCGCCCCGTCCGCGAATAGATAAATACGATCGCGGCAATCGTGACTCACGCCGTTGACGACCTCGTTCTCGACATCGCGGCGAAATCGCTCAGCGACATCACCAAACGCCTCAGCGCGATCGCAGGCCTCGCACGGCACCACGGGCAAACGCTCCGCGTGACCACCGGCGCGCCGACCACACGTGCAGCGCACGCCCCACGCACGAAAAAGCGCGCCTCGTGTCGACACTCGGGGCATATCCTCCTCCGATTGGTCGCGCGTCGGATCATCAAGCAGCAGTACGCCGCCAAACGCTCCGGACCGATACCAGCGAGCGCCCGTTGTGCTCAATTGCGCCGCGACAAACTCAAGCCGCAGCATGTACAGCTTATGTCCTGCTCGCGACGCGGTGCGCGACCATTCGCGAAGCTTGCGCGCGTCCAATCGCGAAGCGAACGCGACAAACTCAAAACCGCGCTCGCGATGCACAAGCGCGGTAACCAACTCGCCCTGCTTTGCGGGTGCGTGTACCGTGCAACAGTCGCCTGAATTGGCGATCCAATGGGCATTGTGCGCGGACGTGACAAACGTCCCGTCGGGCTGCGCCCCCCATTGCGCGGCGTCGATCGCTGTGAGAAGCTGCGTACCCTCAAAGGTCTCACTTAAGCGCGAGCACGCAAAGCGCATCGCTTTGCGCTCGGGAGGATCATCGGCAAGATCCCGCAACAGGGCCACATATCGCGCCTCATCGCTAAGGCGGTCGTAGTAGTTTGTCGACGGCCGCTCGGCCAAACTAGCCCGCACCGACGCAAGTAGCCCCTCGTAAGTAGCAACCTCGCGCACATGGAACTCCGCGTACCTCTCGATTTCGTCGGCGTAAAACGCGGCAAAAAGCGGCTCACAAGCTGCATGAAGAACCAAGAGCGAGGTCGATTTATCCGTTTTCATCGTCATTTATCCAATCGTTTACCAGCAATTTTAGCTGGGTCGTTGTTTGCGTAGAACGCGCTACGCTCGCCATTGCCGCATGTTGCGGCGGTGAACAAGAATTCATGCAGCGCGTCGAGCGCGTCGACCGTGTGCACCGCGAGTAGGACCCGAGTAAACGGTTGGCTTCGATTGTCGTTTGGCGTAACGCATCACGCGTCCCGACGCATAAACCGTCAACGTCGGCACAAATCGCGTGTGCTCCGATTCGGGGACAGTCGCCGCGACACGATCAAATCGCGCCCGCAATGAAGCATACTCGCTCGCATCGGAGCCGTCGGGATCCGACAACTGGCCAAGCCACGACCAGATCACGTTCATCTCAATAAATTCGCGTACCATCATATCCTCCTACCGCCAAAAGCCCGCGATTGCGAGCTAATGGCGGGATATGTGGCGAACGAATCAGCTCGGCACGTACGGCACAAGGTCGCGGAATCCGGGGAAGCGCCGAATCGCGAGGGCCAGTACAGCCGCTGTGGGTCGCACACGCTGCATCGTGGCGGAGTGCGGGGGCGCGTCACGCGAAACCCGTCGGTAGATATCGCCCGAGCAGATCGACAGCTCGACGCCGTCGATCGAGCCAATGGATACGCGCTGCCAGCACGAAAACGAGCGGGGCGCCCAGTCCGTCATGTCGATAATCGAGGGGGTCGCCGTGTCTGTAATTTCGATGCTCATGCCCGTCTAGCTCCCTGTCTTCGCCGCTCCATCGCGCCGTCGACTCAGTAGTTCTACGCTACCGGACCTGGCAGCGCAAACTTTATTTCAAAAAAACGCCACGGGCCAAATCTGCCGAGTAGCACAACGGTTTGTCCTATCCATTGTAAGACAAACCGTTTGTCCAGTGGTGAGCTACTTTTTACCAGGGTCAGATTTGACCCGGCGTTTGCGTGACCCTGACCACGGCCTGCCCTTGGTTGTCGCGCCTCCCTTGGATCGGCCGGCGGTGCGCCGCGCTTCGAGGTCAGCAGCAAGGCTGGCTTCACGGACGAGCATCTCGGCTGTAGGCTCGCAGGTTGCACGAGCGGCAAGGATCATGCTGAGCGTGCGACCCGTGGCCTTCGAATGCGCCACGAGTCGATCGTGCTGAGCTTGCGTAATCCAAGCGCGAACGGGAACAAGATCGCTCATTTGTCGCCCGCCCATTCTTGCGCGCGCTTTGCCTCGAGCGCTTGGATCGCGTCGGCGATCGCAATGGGTCCAAGGTTGTCGAAATCGGAAAAAAGCATCGAATGCCAGCGATGGGCCATGCAGTCCGCCGGTCGTGATATTTGCACAACACGCTCGTTTGTGAGCCCCCCAGCCTTGGCCCAAATCCCACGCTTCCGCAACTCCTTCGCGACCAGTGCCGCAAGTTCGGCAAGGTCGGAGGGTTGAGGGTCGTCTTGTATCCGTGCCAAGACGGCCTCGTGATAATTGGCCGCCTCGTGGTTGCCTATTTTGCGCAACGAGTCGGCCATGATGCGCCGACTTTTGTGCGGGTTTTTAGTCTTTGACGGGTCCATTTTTGCTCCCATGGCGCACACAAGATCGGCGCCAAGTATCCTCAAATCGAGCCACGACGGCATCATCGCAGCATTCACCGGGCGGCCGTGACTTTTGTGGAGGCGCAACCTCAACAGGATGCGCCCCTAGGTTAGGGGTGAGCCCTGGATCGTATGGATCGAAACGAACCCACGACCCGAGGGCGAGAGTCAAGCGCCCGTTCACGGGTAATGTCCTAAGTCCTGCATTCTTGTCCTAAGTGGTCGTTTTTGGTTGTGGTTTTACGATCGCCTTGATCGCATTCCGGTGAACTTCGGGCAGCTTCCCGTGGCGCGCTCGGGACAGCACGCTTTGGTGCGCTCCGATCTTCGCTCCGAGTGCCGCAATCGTAATTCCAAGCTTTCGGCATGCGCGGTCAATCAGTCGCCCGTCCGCCGTCGTTGGCGCCGCTGCCTTTCGTCCGTGCCCATTGGCGCGAAGGAATGGCAGCAAGGCGCGTGCTTCCGTCTCGGTAAAGACGTCCGACCATCCCACGGGCAAAGGTTCTTCTACGGCCAACCAACGCCCCCGGTGCTCTTCGCCGCTTCGCTCCACGGCGTATCGTTCACCATGGCGAACGATGTTTGTCACGTCGTGGATTACACGAACGTGTGGCTTCATTGTGACACCAACCCAAATTGGTATGTTTTTGCTCGCATCAGAGCAACCGATTTTTCATCAAGGTCGATAAGCAAAGCACGTCGGCCTTCTTGTGCTGCGATTGCTCCGACCGTTCCTGAACCCCCGAACGGATCCAACACCAAGTCATTGGGCGCGGATCCTGCCATGATACAGCGTCGTGCAAGGGCGCGAGGCATTGGCGCCACATGGTCTCCGGCCCCCTTGTCCGTTTGGATGCGCCAAACGCTTCTCGCATTGCGTCGTTTGGTACTTTGCTCTCTGCACTCATCACTAATCGCATCAGCATTGTAATAGTATTTAGGCCCTTTCGAGAACAGGAAGACGTATTCGTGCGCAATTGTTGGGCGATCGCGAATGTTGCCCTCTGGCATAGCGTTCGTCTTTTCCCACACGACGTCGCAACGAAGTGTCCAGCCGGCGTCGATCATCGCAATCGCAAACCGCCATGGGAGACCCATAAGGCATTTGGGAGGCAGGCCCGTTTTGCGCTTTTGACGCAGTAAGCCTGGATCTCCGTGGAGTTGTTTTTGGTGCTTACCGCCAGTTACGCCACCCCATTTGGTATCGTTTGCGTGCAAGTCTCCTATGTTGACCCAAAGCGTGCCATCTGCACTTAAAACACGGCGCACTTCTCCGAAGACTGCAATCAGCGAGGCGATGTACGTTTTGAATTCGGGCTCGCGCCCGATCTCCAGCTCAACACGTAGATCATCATCACGGAGGTATCGACGCTGCCACAAGTATGGCGGGGACGTGACACATGTTTTCACAGTGCCGCTTTGTACCGTGCTCAAAACATCAACCGCGTTGCCTGAGCGTATATCGATCATGTGGTCACGATAGCGGCGAAATCGCACTCCGTCAAGAACGCGTTGTTGATTTTCGTCTTGGTCATGCTAGAATCGCTTTGCTTTCAGCACTTTCAGCGTGCGAGGTACCATGTCGATTCTTTCGATGGAGGCCCGCGTGCGTGTTGCGGCTTGCCTTGTGGACGGTACGTCGATCCGAGCGACGGAGCGGATCGCGAACGTTCACCGCGACACGATCATGCGCTTTGGGTTGGCGCTCGGGGAAGGTTGCGCCCGCCTTCATGACACGCTTGTACGTGACGTTCACGTGCGTCTTATTCAATGCGACGAAGCTTGGACTTTCTGCCACAAGAAACAGGCTCGCGTCCTTCCTGGTGAACCATCGGAATGGGGCAGCCAATACGTCTACATCGCGCTTGACGTCCCTTCGCGCGCGATTCTCTCGTACCGCTCGGGAAAGCGCGACAACGTCACGACGCGGGCCTTTGCCAACGATCTTCGGGCACGCACGGTCGGACGTCCACAGATCTCGACGGACGCGTTTGGTCCGTACAGGGACGCGATCTGGCAAGCGTTCGGATACGGCGTCGACTACGGGCAAATCCAAAAGGACTTCCGCAAGTCGGGAGCGAAGGACGATCACAGGTACGAACCGCCGCGAGATCCGATGATCGCCAAGGTCGTAATCGCTGGACATCCCGTCGAGAAGGATATCAGCACGAGCTACATCGAGCGGCAAAACATGCAGCTCCGTCAGTGCATCAAGCGCATGTCGCGCCTCACGAATGCCTACTCGAAGAAGAAACGGAACCTTGACGCCGCGATCGCGTTGCACGTTTTCTGGTACAATTACGGGACAATTCACGGCACGCTCCGAACGACGCCAGCAATGGCCGCTGGACTCACGCGACACGTTTGGACCTTGGAAGAAATGATCGCCGAAGCGATGGCCGTAGCGGACGAGCCGATGCCAGATCCACCCGGTCCGCCCCCACGCGTCACGCCGTTGCCTGATACGCCTTGGCAAAAACCAGAGCAGCTCGGCTTGTTCGACGCGCCGTCCACGGGTCCGACCACGGCAAAAGTTTCACTCGACGCACGTGGTCACCTTCGCCTGATCAAGGGCGGATTGTCCTAAGTGTTGTCCTAGGACAGCCATTACCCGTTCACGGGACCCATCGACCGTCAACAAATCGCGGCTCGGGCGTAGGCGCCGTAATCAGCGCCGATAGCGGCACCGTTTGTGCCGCAAGCGAACGCGTTTCCATTTCGCTTTGCAAGCGCTGGTAGGTGCGCTTGTCAGCAACGGCATCTTCGTGGGGTTCTTCGTACACAGGCTTGACCATGGTAGCTCCTAATGGCTCAACCCAGACGCCTTCGTCGGGGTTGGTTTGGGTTGGTGGTTATCAGCGAACAACGCCACACGCGCACTCATTCGATCCGCAGAGCCGATTGCGTACGCGTTTTGCCGCGCGCTTTTGCGAGGCGTTCGGGTAGCTCGGCGCATCCATCGAGAAAAGCGCCGCGGTGCGTGCCAGCACCGTGATCTTGGTGCCGTGGAACGAATTGCTGAGGGTAACTTTCTTGTTGCTCATGTTAGTCCTGCTCCGTCTCGCCGCTCCATCGCGCCGTCGACTTCTTAGTTCTACGCTACCAGGTCCGGTAGCGCTACCCAAAAAAACGACACGTCCCCGAACAAAACCTGTTTCGCTACGAATCAAGAGGTTTGCCCGTTTGACGACGGGGGTTTGTCTAGGGAGAAATGTCGGGAGCTTACAGTCCCGCGAACAGGGGACCGGTTGACGTGGCGTTTTCTTGACGCGCCACGGCACGCAAGCGAGCGTTGACGCCCGTTGCGCAATACGACTCGTCGACCTCGCACGCAATGACTTTAAGCCCCATGGCTTGCGCTGCATTGCATGATTAAAAACCCACGCGGAAAGCGCCTCGGGTTTTTGGGTCGGGTGCAAGACGTGCCACGCGATGCCCGTTTCGCTTGCTCGACACAGACCGCGCCATAAATGGCGAAACTTGCGGCATGGTCCGCCAAGGTTCGTCCACGCAAGCTCAAAGTCTGCGTTGTCGTCGGAAGATACCTCGTCGCGTTTGTCCCATTCAATCCGCGACGCGTAATGGTTGGCTCCCCATGTTACGGTTGGGAGATCAAGGTCAAGCAGCGGCTGTGGGTCAAATGGCTTGTCGTCGCCTGCTACGGGTTTCCAGTTATGGCCCTCGGTCAGTTTTCCGCGTCCCTTTTCTTTTCGATTCGTCGCCTCCTTCACCCCATAAGGCCCGTCCGCGTGCACGAACGCAATGGTTTTACGGGTGAAGATACCAGCAGTAAACACGTCTTCCCACCGTGCGTGGAATATGCGGATCGTGCCATCGGGCGTCGAGTAATAGGGCTCCACTACGCAACCTCGTCCTCGTTTGGCCAGGCGTCAACGGCAAACGGTCCACTATTATCGCCCCGCAAAATCCGCTCGCACGCTTCACGGCTCGACTCGTTGGCCGTCGTTTGCATGATGGCAAGGAGTCGGGTGCGGAACTCGACCATCGACAGCTCGCGGCGGAACGAGCGAACCTTGCGACAGTCCCACAGTTCGCACCGGATTGCACCATCCACTCTCGCGATAACATCAAACATGATCGCGCCGGTTGGGATAGACATAGACGCCGACCATTTCCAGAGCCCCCTTGCCCGCAAAGCGCTTGCCATAAGCTCTGCAAGTTTGGCGGGGTCAGCGAGGGCGTTGACTGCGCACCATTCACGCAGCCCATTGTCGTCACCGGGCGCTTTCGATGTGGCGAAGTTTGCGGCGGATATCGGGTCTGATGCGACAATGTTCAGCGCGAACACAAGAGGCTCGCACGCGTCGCAGCCGCACAGTTTGTCACAGTGAAACGCACTCACAGTTTCACTCCTGGAAAAACGGAGCCGTGTTTTGCTTCGAGCTTTGCGGCTTCGTCGCTATGCCCCCACGCAATGCGGCGTTTGCGCAAGCCGAGTTGCATCAAGAAGGCATCGTTCTCGATCCATGCTCGCATGATCCATGCGCGGGCCTGTAACGCGTAGGCAGCAGCCTCGTCGTGACATTTGTGTACCTTGTTTGTCATGGGACCTCTCACGTCATGGGGAAAATTCGAGCGCCAAGTGTGCACCTCAGCGCTCGGTCCCATGACTGGACGCGCGGGTTTTACCACGACACGTTTGCGCAAGTCAACGACGATTTTGCACGACGAAACAAGGCCTGTTTCTTCCCTCGTAAAACGCTTGCGTGATATTGCGAAACGTGCGACGGGTTGAGAATGCGACACCATCGAAGATTCGGATTTGCATCACTTGCACTCGTGGCCCTTGCACTCGGATGCGCGCCTGTCCCGCAACAAACCGGCTTGACCATCCAAAGTCCTCCGCCGCCCCCACCTCCGCCCCCACCTCCCGAGACAAACCAACCGTCACCGGACGCCAAGTGATGTCTATCGCGGCCATATCCACCGCGTCGTTTGTCCCGACGATCTATCTGTCGGGGCGATGGTCTGCGCTTGTTTCGCTCGCATGGGGCGTCGCGTTCAGCATCGTTGCGCCGATCGAAATCATTGGCCTTGGCAAGCTGCTACCGGCAAACCATCCGATACGTTTTGCGCTTCCCGCCTTTCTCGGTGCGCTCGCGTTTGTTGTGATGTACCGTGAGAAGGCGACAAAATGGAAGTTCTCGCGCGCGTACGTGATGGCGCTGCTGACGTTTTTCCTTGCGTCGGTTGACGTCGCGGCGCCGTTCCTGTTCGTGCTCGAAAACAAGTGGATCGTTCCTAGTTTTACCATCGCGATCTGTGCGTTGATTTGTGCCGTCGCAACGGTACCGAAAGGGCGTTTGTTATGGTTGTCGTCTTAGGTTTGACCATCTTTTTGATGGGCGTTTCGTTGCTCGCGGCATGGGCAACGATCGACTCCAAGAATGCACGCATCGCTGAGCTTGAGGCGTTGCGCCAACCGACAGAAACGCGCACCCCTTGGCACGTAGAAGTGGTACGCGCCGAGCTTTCGACGCTTCCTGAATTTTGGCCAGCGGGTGAAGACGACTCGACACACGACCCGACGAAGGTTTGTCCTACGTGATCGCCTACATGCTCACGTGGATCTGCGGGTTTGTCATGGGCGGTTTGTCTATCGGCGGGGCTGTGTGGGCGACGATGTCGACGCGTGCGGAATATGCGGCGCAGATGTACGCGACGAGTTTGTCTGAGTTGCAGGCGGAGGCATCGGCGCGGGATGCAAAGATGCTTGTAGCCATTGCGTCAACGCTTCAGCAAATGGAGCAAGCTTCGCGAGAAGCGCCTTGATCTCACCTTGTGCCTCCTCGGTTCGTTCAAGGGCGGCCGTTTGCTTTTCTTGAGCAATGCGGTGCGCCTGATATTCTTTGCCAAACCCAACGAAGCCAAACTTTTCTGAGCCACGCCAGAAAAGCAAAAAACCGACAATGATCAGCGTGATAATAAACACGCCCATTGCCATGACTACCAGGACGAACCCGCTAGGTCCGAGCGTCCCGAAAAACTTGCCCCAGACCTCGGGGTCGGTTGCGTCGGCGATCATGGTCCCACCAAAATCGGGCCGACGCCAATTCGTGAGGCGCTGCTGGATGTAGGCTTTGTTGAAGCGCTCGCCGTAAACAGCGTATAACTCGTGACGCATATCGTGCCCGAGTAGTACGTCGATTGCGGCGCGGGCGTTGGGCTCGGATCGCTGAAAACCGTCACGGTTGTCGTGGGCATTGAAATGCCCCACCAATACAACAACGCGGGCGTTAGCGTGTATGGCGTGCCGAACAATACTGAGAATACGCCATCCGCGGTGCACGATAACGTGCCCGTTGCCAATACTGTACCAGCCGCGTTGAACAGGCACGCGGTGGCCGTTTCAGGCGCCGCTAGGTATTTGTGGCGGTAATTTATTCCGGTGCATGAATAAGACTGGGATACCCAGCCCGACATCCCGACGGTCCCGCCTAGTGCCACGCGCGAAATGGTACCAGCGGTAGCGAAGTCGACTGGTAGCATCATCGTTCGGAGCGGATCCACAGGGCCCGTTGCGCCTGTGGCGCCAGCGGCGCCGTTTGTCCCGTTGGTACCATTCGTGCCGTTTGTTCCTGCTGCGCCCGTGGGACCCGCCGGAATCCCAAACGCGATCGACGCGGCCGATGTTGTGCCTAGGTTTGTCGCGTACGCATCTTGACCCGCGGGCAATGTTTGTGTCGACGCAATCGAGATGGTAGCAGCAGTGCCGCCGGCTCCTGGCGGCCCCTGCGGCCCCTCGTTCCCATAGCCATCGCCGCTCACGTGTCCACCGCCCCCGCAAGCTCGACAGATACGTCTGCGCCTTCGCTGATCACGTACCATCCATCGAGTGTTGCGCTTGGGATGTGCCAACGAACTTGGTTTGTCGCGTCTGCAAGAATGCGCAGTTGCGTCGAGGCCGTGACCGTGCTCGTTCCGAGACGAACCGATACCGCGCCCGGTTGCAAAATCAGATACCACGATGCGTGGCTATGCGCATCGCCGCCTGTCGCGGTCGTGAGTTGTGCGCGTGTTCCGGTTGCCGTAATGGTCGCATGCAGCGGCGTGCGCTTTGGCACGCCGCGTGGCTCCGAGCGGTAACCGCGTGGCTGTCCATTGTCGTCAATGGCGTGATCGAAGGTTTCAACAAGGTGTGCCATGGTCAAACCATCAAAAAAGCTTGATGAAGGCGCCGTCGCCGATGGTTGCGCCCGCGGTTTGTCGTAGCGAGACAGATGCGGCGCGAAAATAGTTGCCCTCCTGTTTGCCCGCGGCCATAACGTCGACTCGTCCCGTTCCGGCGGGTAAAATCAACGACCGTGGTCGTGCGCTTGCCGCAGAAACGTCCACCGGCGTTCCGGTGGTAACGGTTGCGGGAATCGTGATGTCGAAACTCTTAACGTCTTGCGCGCTCATGATGTCCTTCCTTCTTCAGTCGATGATTTGGACCAAGCCAATGCGGCTTAGTTCGTTGACAAGTTGCAAAAATGCCGACCGAAGTGATGTGCAGTCCTTGATCGCCGAAATGTCGACGATCGGCACCGTGCTTTCACTTTGCCCGAAAAACCCCATATTAACCTCACCGCCTGCATAGCTCACGGAAAAAAGGCCGACGGTTGACTCCGAAACAACAGCGAACCGGCCGCCCGAATTAGACCCCCCGATTCGGCAATTCCCGTTGAAATACCGCGCATAAAGGTCGGCCGAGTTGTCTCGGAGAGCAATCGTGTTTGCCACAGGTGACGAGCTGACCTCGTTGGCGATTGCATTTCGAGGCACAACGTTCATACGTGGTGGCACAACCGTATTGTCGACCGACACGACAAACGCATCGCCATCAAGGTATAGAATGCGGTTTGCCTCCTGTCCCTCGATTGTCACGGGCACGCCCGTTGCGCCTTTGCCCTGAACGGAAACAAGAAACTCGACACCTGCCCCCATTACGCCCTCGCTTTCATTGTGTTTTTAATTCGTACCGCAAACAATTGTGCAATCATGGCGTCCGATCTTTCTGTACGTAACATGCGTTTTTTCATTTGCGCGAGAGTCGAAACGAACCTACAAGGCGGGAGCGGGCGCCGTGAAGTTCGTTTCGACTCCCTCGCAAATGACCGCGGCAAACGCAAAGGAGCCCCATGTTCCGTGACGTTTTCTTGATGGTTTGTCTTGTAGTGGCGGGGTGCGACAATAGCACGACCGTCACGAACACAAATGGCGATGGGACCATTACGGTTTGCACCACATCCACGGCGCTGGACGCCTCCGATGGAGGCAACACCGATCCGCCCGGTGTTGTCGTAACGTGCGATGACCATTTGCCGTGCACCGTCGACATTCAATGCACGCCGTGCAGTGCCGTTCCTGAAGAATTGAGAATTAAAGCAACGTGCACGAATGACGCGGCGCTTGATCCGTTCTGCTTTGCGGCAATGGACTCGATGTTTGGAGAGCTTGTGTACACAGGATGCGTGCATTTTATTCAAGACCCCACACCAGCCGGAACGATAGACGCGTGTTTTCCTGTGCAATTCCCGGACGATCCAGGAAGTATTGTGCATCCGGGCGTATGCAACGCGTTTGGGATATGTGTCGAGAATCCATAATTATGCCCCCACGTGTGTGCGGCGAACAATGATCGCGCCGGTGCCATAGCTCGCGAGCTGCACCCCACCAGACGGGAGCGACACTTTCAGGACCACGCGGAGCGGTCCAGCCGTTGCAATCGTGCAAAGCCCATGTAGCGACAATATGTACCTTTGTGCCGCAGCGGGCGTCCAGAACCGTCGCGCGCCAGGAATGTTTGTCTGCGTTGCCGCGCCGCCATAGTCCTCAATGGTGACCAACGTCAACACATAGTCGCCCGCCACTACGGTTGCAATGGTGTCGAACACAAGTGATACGTCGATCGTGTCGCCCACGGCTACCGTTGCGATATCAACGAATATCGTAACAGAAAGCGTGTCGCCCGGGAACGTATTAAACACTTCCGCTGAGCCGCCGCCGGACGCAATCGGATTGAGTACTTTTATGGACGTGGTAACAACCGAGTTGATCGCACGCAACCGCGCCGACCGTCGCAGTGCGCGAGACGCAATCGCGTTGACGTCGTTTGACTCGACCGGGCTATTTGGTAAAACCTTATCCTGCGGATCGAATTCGTCGTCAGTTAGTGATGTTTCGTCGAATTGCACTGAGGGATTGAGAGCCATCGTCAAACCATTCTTTCGTATGAGTAGGAGACTTCGCCTATGCGATTCGCGTCGATGTTCCACGTGCCATCTGGAAACCCAGCGCCCGAACCTGTAGGATCAAAAAGCGCGTCGTTGTGCACCTGAAAAACCCCAAGACACATCGAGTTTGCCGCATGCATATCTTTAGCGCATTCGGCGCAGTCGGCAATGATGTCCGACGACAAACCGGAGTCCCACACAGATACGCCGTCGTCCCATTCTCCCGATGCATCCCATTCGATGTTTGTCGTGGTATCGAGTCCTGACGTGTAAATCAGAATCCAGTACCCACCACGAATCTCGCCCGTTGACGCTCGCGGTTCCCATAACCAATTTGCAGGGCGGGCCAAGTGGCGCGAGAATTCCGGATCGCTAGAGCCATATACAAAATAATCATTGTCATCGTCGCCCGGTTCCAAGGTGAACCATTCCGATGCGGCGCCATCGCCTGACGTGTGGACGTATCGCAACAATGGACGCCCGTACGGCCGGAGCATGATTCGCAGACGTCGCAAAATGCCGTACGCCTTGCCTTGTGCACGGTGAATCTGCTTAAACTTCGCGCAGCATATCCGATGCGACTCGGTTGTTTCATTCGTGAAGCGCCGAATCTTTCGATCGTCGGCGTGGTACGGCAAAACCGTTTCGTCGCATTTTAACGGCGAACGAGCGTCACCCGTCAAGTTTGCCGTAAGATACGCCGCGTCGAATGCTGCCGCAATGGCCGAACGGAAGCGTAGGCCGTTCGCGTCAAGCCATTGTATCAACGTGCCTGGCAAGTCAATCAGCGATTGAAACGAAAATCCGCTCATATTTCCACCGATACCGTAGCGACAAACAAACCGAGCGTTGCGACCTCGTTAAACGCAAGAGCAACATTTGCCGCCGGCGATCCGTTTATGGTTTCAATGGTCACGCTCTTAATGTTTGACCGTGACCGATAGATGACGCCCTTCAATTCTTCGAGCCTCAAGAAACCAGTGTCCGACGCAATTCCGTTTTCCGTAGAGACAAACCATGCCGTTACATAGTCGCGAATGGCGAGCGCCACGCCCGCGGTCAATGAACCTTTACGCAAAGCGACGGACACTTCGATGTCCAGCTCGACGGGCGTTGCGTTGTAATCGTAAAGCAGTGCCGCGTTACCTTGCGCAACGATGATAACAGCTTTGATGCATGTTGCATATTCGCCCGCGTCTACGGCTCCCGCCGGTGAGGCTAGGACAACCGTCACGGATCCATTGGCCGACTCCTCATTGACAGACACCCGATTGACGTTGACGCGCGTCTTGCCGTCGTTTGGTGTGGACGTTGTGCCGTCCGTGTTCAGGTTTTCGATGACCCATTGATATTTATTCGCGTGACCAGTCGAGAGGTCTGACGCCTGCAACGTCGCGAGTCGTCGCAAATCGTCGTCAGCTTGCTCGTCTTGCCCTGCAAGCGGAGAGGCGTTTGTACCTGACGAACCTGTGATGGTCGTGGTCATTGCGACGCCACTGGTCAACGCGTTCCCGATTGTTCCGGCAACATCGCAGATGATCGAGAACGTTTGCGAATTGCCAGGCAGAATTGATACCGCTTCGGAATTCTTGTACGTAATCGAGGTGTCCGCTAGTTTCTCGAAATTCAAAGCGCCAATCGGCTCGACAATCGGATCGAGTCCACCGTTTGTCAAGGTGAACGGTCCCGTTGCGCAAGTCTCGATTCGTCGCGCCGTGCCAAACGTACCCGCAGCAAGATCGGTTAAAAGGTTACCCGATGCAGTCGCGAGAAAAGCGCCTTGTGCAATGTACAGAATCAACGTGTACACCGCTTGCAGTAGAAGCGCGATCCACTTGGTGAAATTGTCCTGCCAACCGCCTGGCACCCATGCATCCGTAGGCAAACCAAGGGACGTAAAATAGGCAAGCAGCTGCGCTTCAATTTGCGCCGCAGTCTTTTGTGATTGAAGAATAATCCATTGCATCAGGACACCAGCTTTACGGTACCGTTTGCGACAAGTACGGCAAGTGAGAATGTCGTATTGTCTACGACCTCGCATTGAATAACGAGTGACGCCGTAACGCTTTCGCCGTCATTCGATTGCGTCGCGGTCAAAGTGGTTGCCGTCGCGAATCGCGTATCGTTTTGAATTGCAATACAGCAACGAAGCCCGAGCTGCTTTGCGTAATTCGCATCGGTCGGCTTTCCAGCTTCCTCCAAAACGTCAATGCCGTAATCCGGATCGTCGTAGGTTATCGCGTTCGTGATGCGGCCCAGAGCCGCATTACGGAGTTCCTCGATTCCAGATACGGTGCCGCGTCCAAAATCGATTCCGGTGCCGCTTGCGTTTAGGGGCAGGTCAATGCCAGGGGGTGCCATGCTATGCCTTCACTTTCGTTGACGTGTACCCTGTTGGCGGCACAATGGCCGGGTTAATCGTCGCGGCCGCGGTTGTAACAAGCCCGATCCATGTAACCAACGACGGAGAAGCAAGGGCGATGTTTTGCAGTGCCGCGCCAAGATTAACGTTTGCCGCGTCAATGGTCGCGTCTGTTGTCGCGGTCAACAAAATGGAGTCTGTCGCGGCAAATAGCGAGTCAATCGGCAAATGCTGTGTTCCGATTTCGGTGGACGCAATTGGTTCAATGCAAACCATGATAGGCCGCGACGGGTCCGAATTCATGAAGGCCACCCCTACGCGAGTGCCAATTGGCAACGACGCACGATGCCCAGCAGCACCCGTCCAGAATGCGCCCGTCGAAATATCAGGCAACCAACGCGAGCCCGTGGACTTCAAATCATGGCGCCCTCGTGATTGAAGTTTGTCGACAGTGTATTCGTAAACTCCACCGAAAAACAGCTTTGGAAACATGCGCCAAAGTATTGTTTTGATTGCGTCGGCGAATACGTTGGAGGTTTTACGCGGCCATGTATAGGTCGTGATATCCTCGGGCGTAATCGAATAAGCGACTTCTCCGATGATCTCGCCCTCGAAAGTCAACCCAGGGACGAACGCCGCCAGGTCTTCCGTCATGATTTTGCGAAGTCCAAGCGCGTCGTTTCTGTACGAAACAAGGGGCGTATCGGTTGGTTTTACCGTGCCTGATTCGCGTGTCCCAAATACCGTTACGCCGTCGTTGCGTACGTACCATTGGAGCTTTAACAGTGCGAGCAATTCGCGTCCCGTGATGGTCACGTCGCCGCTTGTTCCTGGCCTTTCGTAATGCTCGCCGAGTCGTGCAGCCGGCGGAAGGACGACAAGCGATTGCCAGGACGCACCGAAGACGTCTTGGAGGATATCGCTGAGCACCGTTTGCAGCAGGACCGACGCGGATGATCGATGCGCGTTGCGTGGCCTTGACGGGATAGGTTTGTCCCATTCTGGACGACCAGAAACCAGATACCGTCCGACGTCGCCTGATATGTTGCCGCGAATGATTGCGACGGAGAACGTCATGTTTTCCACGACCAACAAAACGCGTTTGCCATCGGGGATGCGCGTTCCCGAATTCGTGGCAATATCGGCGAGCAAATCACCTTGCTCGAATTGGCGAACGGTGCCGCTCGTAATGGTTTGGCCGTCAAGGGTGGGCATTACGTAGCGCTCCCCGTTGCCGTGGCAGTCGTGGGCGCAACGTTGCGGGACGTTGCAGGACGTCCAAGCGCCGTTCCAAGCGCGCCAAGTAGCACGCCCTCAAATGCAGTCGTGGGCGTCGGAGGGCCATTGATCACGGCGGGCTCGGTTTTCCCTGTCTTAATCTTTTTGTCCGGTGCGTATTCGATGAAATGTACCGTGTACCAATACGCCGGATCGTTTTCTGCTTTTTGAACAGGTGCGCCATACTCGGCCAAACTCATTCGCTTTAAGCCTACGATTTGAGCCGCGGGATGAACGGCTGGAAAGGCGGGCGGTTTGCCTTGGAATTGCGCGGGCCACCCCTTGATCATTGATTGCATCCACGCTTCCCACAGGTCCCAGTCACCCGGCGTAGTATCGTCGGGAGGCTCGATGTAGTGCTCGACCTCAATGCCTTCCAAAATGCCCGTCGCGCGATAAATGACGACCTTGCCCTGGCCGTATCCATTTTGAATGGCGTATTCGTATTTGCGCCGCGGCATTCCAACGCGAGTTAATACGCCTGGCATTGCAGAGCCGCCGACAATAAACGTGGCCCATGCCTCCGGGTTCGTGTACGGGCTAGGAATGATGCTCATGTCATCACCGCATTGCCGCGAACGATACCCATAAAAAACAGGTCCCGCTCTTCGCGTATTACTCGACGAACGTCTTCCATTGGACCACTTCCGAACGTGCAATTCGTGAACGTGATATCGCCACCGCCCGTTTGCCCATTGCCTCCGCCCTGCCCCGCTCGTTCGGGTGCGTCGAGTTTGGCCAAGTTGCCAATGGACGTTCGGACCTCGTTCGCTCGGTCGTTTGGCGTGGTGACAAGCGGGTCAATGACAAAATCGGCGCGCTCTTGCATTACCTTGGAAGGCGATGCAATCTTCATTTTCGTATCGAACGCGCCTGTTAAGACCGAGCCAACCTCAGCCATGACCGCGCCAACTGCGCCGAGTTTGCCCTTGATTCCATTGATGAGCGAGTCCATAAGATTGCCCGCCGCTTTGCCCAAATCAACGGCGCTGATATCGTCAGCGAGCGTCGAAACGGAATCCATTATGGATTCGACGGCGCTCACCATTGCGTAAATGGCGATAGCTGCCACAACAAATGGCACCCAGATCGGCGCAGTCGCAACGGCCGCAACGGTTCCGAGCAAAACAAGCGCAGCGGTCAGCCCCAGAATTGAGCCCACGACCAACCCTACGGCGCCAGCGCCAATCTGAAACGCGAGCGATAGTCCGTCAATGTTCTTTCCAGCGCCCTCAAATACCGATGCGATTGTCGTGTAGACTTTGCGCGCAACTCCGACGACAAGCAGCATCCCAAAGACTACGCCCTGAATAGCTACTTTCACATACGGGAAAACCTTTGCGGCAACTTCCGCAACTTTCGTGAATACTGCAGTTAGCACTTCGCGGAGAACGTATCCCGTAACGGTGTTTTGATCGAATAGGTCTGTAACCATTTTCAGGCCAGCAAGAAATGCCTCAATGTTCACGCCTGAAAATAGCTTGGCAACGTTTTCTTTCAGCTTGTCGAGCTGCACAGACAGGCCCATTGCCTGCTTTGCGACGACGCCGCCAAGGGATATTTGTGCCGCAAGCTCAATAGCCTTTAGACCTTCCTTGAAAGGGACAAGTCCAATTGTTTTTGCATCCTGAAACGACTTGGCAGATTTGCCCATTGTCGCACCAAGCGCGCGAAATACGTCGGCCGACTTTATGCCCGTGCCCTTCAATGAATCAAATTCGCCCGTGATGCGATTTAGTGGCCCGAGCATTAAACGGTTTGCGAGCTTTGACGCTTCTGCGACATTCTTGATCGAGCCCGCAGCCTGCTCACTTCGCGCCGTAGCTACTAGGCCAAACGTGTTCAAGACGTGCTGAGCATCGCGACCTTTGATTTGCACATCGGCAAGGGAACGACCGACGTCTTTGAGCTTTGCCGCCAAACCAGGGGCAATGTTTGACATCTGGTCAACGACTTGCTCGAGTTCGTTGCCGGCGACCGCAGAGCCCAAGGCAGCCTCGGAGAACAGACGCGACGAACGAGCGGCATCTGCGCTTGCAAATGCGTATTTGGTCATAGCGAACGCCACATACGCAGCGGCCGCAGCAAGCCCCGCTAAGGCCACCGCCACCGCGATGGCAACGCCCACTGGTCCGCCCTTGCTGAACCCTTCAAGCTTGCCTACGAGTGACCCGAGCGGGCCGCCCGCTTCCTTCGCGGATGATGCGAATTTGCCAAGGGACGCAACCTGTTCGTCGAGCCCCTTTTTGAGCAAATTGCGCTTGGCCGCCATAAGCGCAGACGAACCCGCGTTTGCCTGTTGAGCCGACGTCAGTTTGTCTTGTGCAAGTTTTACCGCGTCAAGCGCCTTGAATTGTTCTTTCGCACTACCGCCATTTGCGGCCGCGCGTTGTGCCGCTTGAGCTGATCGGAGCTTTGCCTCAAGGCCTTGAATGTTCGTTGACGCTTTGGCCGCGGCATTGTCAAGCGATTGAAGCGAACCAATGGCGGAGAGTCCGGATTTGTTGCCGGACAGAATATCAATGTAATACTCTAATTTCTCCGCCACGGGTCAACCTTTCATCGAACGACGGTACAGCGCGATCATTGTTATCGCAGCGCACCGATAGAATGCGGACACGTAAAGGGAATCGGTTCCCTCTACGATATCGCGTAACCCTTGCGCAACGGCGCCGACGGGCGTCGTAAACGCTTCATGGTCTGCGAAGTGGTCAACGATCTTGTCAACGAAAGGCCCTTTCTTCCTTTGCTCGGTGCCCTCCCAGGTATAGCACCTTTTCAACCAGCGTTGTCAATGCCGAGCCGAACCGATTGATCGCATCCTCGAAACGCGCTTGCGATTCTGGACTGTTAACCTTTGGAACCAATACGCATTTTTGCACGAGGTTGATAATCTTACGGCGCTTTTCCGCAATGTCCTCAGTTCCGTTTGCCTCGTCGAACGCCTTGGTTTCTTTGGATGTTGCGCCGCGAACGACAAACCAAGATTGGATCTCGTCGGTCAATTCGACTTCAGCGTCCAAGTCTACGCCGTCGACCTTGTACATTCCCTTGGCTTTGGTCTTTTCAGCCGTGACAATGCCCTGAAGTTTTTCTTTGCGTACCTGTGCGCGCAGCTTTGCGATCTTGTCGCGTTGCTCGCGTTCTTCGAGTTCTTGCGGCGTAGGCTCGGGCGCAAGCTGCGCTTCGAGTGCTTTGATCTCGTCCGCCAATGAAAGCGCCCGGTCTGTCGGTGCGCCGCCCTGTTCTCGATATGTTGACATTTGCGTGCTCCTTCGCAAGTGCGTTTACGGCAAGATTCCGGCAACTCGATTGAGAGTTTTGCCGGACCATCTAATTTGTTGCGGCTTGTATTTGAGAACGACCATGGACACCGCTTCGGAGTTTTCGTAACTTCCTGCGACGCCTGTGATGCGCATATTTTGGATCGTGTCCGATTGCGACCCGAGCGACGTCAGGACGTCAGTGTCGGGATCTTCCGCGCGCACGACGCCCGTCCCGCGCACGTTGCCAAACCCATTGCCAGGGAACGTCAACAGCAGCTCCTCCCAGTGTGCCTTGGTCATTTCCAAGGTTTTTTCCTCGGTGCTGTATTTGCCCGGCGTGGTTGCCTCAATCTCTTGGCTTCCGAGTTTCGAGACGTCAGCAACGGTGAGGTTGTCCGCGTACTCGATTTTTGTGATGGGTACGTCGCCGCCCTGGTAAAAGAACGTCACCATTGACCCGTCGACAGCTTTGCCTGCTACGTGTCGCATTTGCTCATACTCCCAAACGCACGGCAAAGATTGCGCGCACGCGGCCTACGGGTAGTTTCGGGGTGTAGTTAATCGTGACAACCAAGTCAAACGCGTCTGTGTCGGGGTCAATCGTGACGGTTTGTCCGATAACGATCAAGTCGCTCGCGTTCCAATCCGAGATATCGGCTTGGAACCCATTTTGAATCGGTTGCTCGAACTTAGGACGGATCGCATCGATTGCCGACTGTGAAAGCGTTCCCGACGTTGCGCCCGTGCGTTTAACGTCGTAGGTTTTTCCAAGCAAACTCAAGCCAACCGCCTGGATTTCTGCGATCATGCGATTCGTGATGCGATTGACTCGCACCGAACGAACGCGGTCCTGTGGATTGAATCGCGTGATGTCGAAATTCAAGAATGCCACTCGACCGACAAGCGAGGACGAGGGGCGGTACACGGTCCAGAATTTTGACGCTTTCAAGCCTGGAGACGTCGCTTCGTCATGACCGACAACGATTCCGTTTGAATTGGAGATCGTGAAGTCTTCGAGACGCCCAAGCGCCACTTCCCAGGCGGTCCGGAATCGGTCAATCGACATAAGGCGGCGCACCGCTTGCGTCGAGAATCCGCGGGCGTATTGGCCGCTCAAGGTGCCGTCGGTGAACGTCGCCAAACCATCGCCTGCGCATACGGCAACACGATAGTCGAGATACTCCGCCCACTCGGAATCGAGTGCCGCTCGCCATTGCGCCTCGGTCTCGCCATCTGCTCGCTTACGGGCTTGCGTAATGACAACGCATCGTTTGCCCTTGCCCTCAAGCGCGTTCAGGCCGGTAACAATCGTTGCGAAGTTTGCTGGCAAGATGCGACCCGAAATCAGGATGATTGACGCGTCGTGATTTGAGTTGCCGTACGCCGTGAATGCATCCGCAAGAAGCGTATTGCTCCAAGCGGGCGCAACGGTCGAAACTCGGACGATATCGCCGGCAACAATGGTTCCGCTCGTTGGGCTCGTTGCCGCGATCGTGTTCGTCGCGTCGGCTGAATTGTGAACACGTGCTGCGGTGCCAATCGCAACCGTTGCGCCTGTTCCGTCGCCCGCCGAATACGTCACAGAAAGGCCCGTGCCATACCAGTATTTCGTGCTGCTAACGGTCGCGGCTGTTTGCGAAACGTTCACCACTTCGGTGTCCGCGGCGTCCGTTGCTGCGTTTGTCCCAGCAATGGTCGCGGTAGCAGGCGCGTCGGACGCTGTACCGCCAGCAGTCGTGAACGTGACTCGGCCTGGCTGCGCGTCAAGCGTGGATACGCCACCCGCAAGAAGCCCCGACGCGGCTGTGTAGACCTGAATAGCGACAGACGAAGCCGTTGCCGCTTTAAGTGCAGCCGTTGAGGCAATATGCGAAACGGCATTGTGCAAATTTGCTTTTGTCTTCAGTTGGACGGCGAGAAGCACGGCGCCTTGCAATGTCGTTGCGGCCGCAAGTGTGATCTCATTTATGAAATCAGGCGAGTCGTGCGCCGTTGCATCCGCGTAATGCGAAATGTCGGCAAGACGAACCTGATTTACCACCGCGATCGCCTCGGTGCCCGTCGTTGGCGCTGCAAGCGCAATCAATGCAGCGGAGGCCGTGTCCGCGCTGTTGTGCGCCACTGCGTCGGCGTAATGGGCGAGCCTGTCGGCGCGCAACTCGACAGCGAGCGCAATCAATGCCGTTACCTGTGCAGCGGGCGGATCAAGTTCGATTGCCGCACTGATTCCCGATAGCGTAATTCGCGAACCAGTGCCAAGTCTGTAAAGGTCCGTCGCGCCAATTCGTCCGTTGTCGTCGCTTACGTAATAGGTTGCACCCACAACTCCGATGTCCGCGCCCGTGACAAACCGGATGTAGACCTCGCCTTCATCACGAGGCACAACAGACGCCACGACAGCGGGAATAGCCGTCCCCGTGAATGCTGAATTGTCAATCGTGCCATAACTGCCAGGTGTGCTTTCCTCGACACGTTGCACGATCAAGCCAAGGCTCGTTCGTACGACCAAATGGCGAGCGTCACGAATGGCCGGGCCGCTCGTAAACTCCGTCGCGATATCGTCGGACGAACCCCATGGACGCGGCTCGTAGGTTCCGGCGTATGCACACCCAAACACCACAACCGTTTGATCATACTCAGGCAATGGAACCGCGGGAAAACCCGTAGCTACCTCTGCCGAAAACGTAGGCGTATCACTCATGCCGTCACCCTTACCGCTGCAATTGGTGTTGTTTGTCCCGCCGGTAAGCTTTCCGTGTCGGGTACCATTTGAAAGTTTGTCGCGAAAGAAAACGAGAATTCTGCACTTTCGCCATACTTTAAAACTTTTGTTTTGCTTGCAAAATCGAGCGTCGTAAACTTCACGCGTCCGCCCGCTACCAGACGAAGCGCCCCTTGTAATTCAATAATAAGCGTTTCGAGTGCCGCAAACTGGTCAAACCCATAATCGTCAGCAGAATTGACAGCCCACAGATGCGCGGTGACGAGCCATTGATTCGAGCCGCCTTCCTTGTTCGACAATTCAAGCGGGGCCGTTGATGGTTGCGTGCCCGTCGGAATAAAAACAATGCGCAGACCATCGCCGTTTTGTTTCGCGTATTGTGCGCCGAGATAAATGCGCTCTGTTGCAATAACAGATTTCGCCACAAGTTTGTCGCGCACTTTGCGCAATTGGCTCGTGACCGATAGCGTCGAGACTGCAATGATACCGCCCGCGCTCATGACGCCTTACGCTTTGCAAGCTCAGCTTGCGCTTGTCGCACGGCCGCATTCCATGATTTCGGCGGACCATAAGGAGGCGCGAGCAGACGAGGTGGCCTGTTGCCCCGGCCTTGATCTCCATCCTGTGCATATACCGCGGATTGCCCATACGTAAAAACAAGACGTCGTCCGGTGTAGAGCACGTATGTGCTGTTGCCGAGTTCGTTTGTCCTGGAAAGGATTACGCTATTGCCTTTCTTTCTGCGTATCGTGCTTTCTGCCAATGGCGCAAACGGCGAGTCATACACGTCCGTTTCATTCGTAAACATATCGCGCGTCAATTGGTCGAGTAATGGCGCAAGAGCTTTTGCGAGCTTGGCTGGTATTTCGTTGGCGAACTTTTCGAGACGCACAGCCGCGGGTTTCGATGTTCCGTATACGCCGCCCATTTTAACAGCACCTCCGTCCGCCGTGAAGATAAAGCGCGTTTGTGGAATTCGGCTGCGACAAAACCTTGATCGAGTCACGTGGGAAGTTTGACCCGGAATCAACGAAGTCGGGATTCTCTTGTTTGCCACGCAACCGAGAAAGGTACGCGTCAGCCATCTTTGCCAATTCGATAACCTCGCCGTCGCGCCCTTCGTCCGTCGCATAGCCGCGCATGTCCATGATTGGACGCCACGCGAGCATAACGGCGTGCCCCTCAAGGCATTCGTCCCATTGAAGCAACGGCTTTGTTACGCGATCGCCTAGCGCGCTTTGCACCGTAGCGCTGGCCCATGCACAATGGTAATCGATGAGCGCAACATCGACCAAGGCAAACGGGTTGTTGTTCGCTCTGGCAATGGTCGCGATCAAGAATCGTGCACGGGTCAGCGGATACGTTTGCATTTCAGCTCTTGGCGCCCGTGAAGTTGAACACTGCGCGGTTTGGGCTGTTGAAATACATGCCTTTATTTACGCGCACACCAAACCCGAAATCGCCCTTTTTTGTGCCAGGAACCGCACCCATGTAGACGGGGCTTTCAGGCACTGGATTGTGCTGCTCGATCTCGATGTACGGCACGCCCGAGTTCGTCGCGGCGCCTGGATCCGTGTTGATTTGGTACTTCGTGCCATTGCCGCCACGCGCGGCCCAAAAAAGCGCGTGTTCCTTGGTTTGCATACCGCCGGTTTCGACAAGTGCCCAAAGATCGTTCCGTAGGCCCATGAGGCGCCGCGGCGTAGCCTGACCGATAACGGTATTCGTTTGGCTTCCAAACACGACTTGGCTTTTCGTGTCACCTGCGATGGCGACTTGCGTAGCGGTTTGTCCAATCGGTCCGGTTCCGGGAATGACGACAAGTTTGCCGAGCACGTCATCTGCCACGGGTCCCAGCTCGGGCGAGCACCACAGCTCAACCGTCGCAGGATTTGTCCCGTATCCGAGCAACTGGCCCATGAAGTTGCGACGCATTTGCAAATTGACCAGCGATCGGCGCACGTTTTCCGGAGTCAATGCCGAGTGTTCGTAACCCGTGAAGAACGGATTGCCGCGAGACGTGTCCGCTGGATACATCGGATTGATCGGCAAGTAGTTCGCCGTATCGCCCAAAAGGACAAACATCGGCTTTTGTTCTTCGATCTGCGCGTAGACCTGAAGATACGCAGACAAGCGACGTGGTACGTTCGGATCGTCTTGTACGCCAATAACGTTTCCGAATTCGTCTTTCGGAATGCCCGAGTAAACGCCATTCATTAGATGCGCCAAGTCAAGCATCTCGCTGTTTGCGATTGCCGTCGCGATTACGCTCGGAGTCGCGGGCCAGATACCCGACGCGCCGTCGTATTCCGCCGCCACGTAAAGATTGATCAGTGAACCGCCGATCATCACGCCACGCGACACGCGGCTCGTAATGCTGCCATTGCGCGAAAACTTCGAGGTTCCGTCGTCCTCGTGCAAGCGGAAGTTGTTGACCGCAATCGGCAGGATGTTGTCATACTTCGCGTTCGGGAAGATGAACCCTAGCGCGGTATTGTCGAGCAAACTGCGATCGTATTGCACCTGCGACAGTTCGCCACGCAAATCCGTAAGGAATGCGGTCATCGCAAGGTTTGCATCGTTTACTGAAAAGCCCATAATGCCCTCACCAATTCACGACCACGAGATCAATCGTGGAGGTGTCGGCAGTGTTGACCGTGCCAGCCGCGACGGAAGCCGTCACGGAAACGGCGGCCGTACCCGCCTTGCCTGCGATGCGTGCCGATACGGGGCAGAAGTAATGTGTCGTTAAAGTCAACGTTCCGCCGGCCGTGTTGCGCGTCGCGAGAACGGAGCTTGTCGTCGTCGAAAACAGGAAAACGGGTTCGCTTCCGCCGCCCGCGCCCGCGAGATAGGTTCCGCTTGCAAGCGTGACCGTCTTGCTCCATTTGCGCGGATAGAACAACGGGTCGTCTGTCCCGACAACCTTTGCCCCGGTGCACATGGCTTTCCACGACGAACCGCGCCAAATGGTTCCCTCGGAGACTTCGATCACAGAACCGCTGACGTACGCAGCCCCCGACGGCATATTAGGCGCTCGCTTCAATGGCGCAACGCCAACTGCGACCGTGCCAACCACGTAAATACCGCATTGCGCGGCCGTGGTTTGTCCAGCGAGCAATACGTGCTCGCCCGCCGCATACGTCAAGCCGTCGTTGCTTGCAACCGTGAACGCCGCGAGGTCTGCAATGTTTGCCGTAACAACCCCACGAACGTTTCGCGATGGCGCTTTGATTGCATCGGCAATGCTTCGTTTCCACGCCGCACGGATATCAAACGTGTTGCGCAGCGTGACTTTCCCGGCCGTCGTTACGCCAGCAACGAGCCCAGCGAACGACAATGTCCCGCCGTTGTCGGTCAACCACAACGTGTTATCGTTTTTCGCGAAGCATGGTTTGCCAACGTCGTCCGCGGTGATTTGATTGACGCCTGATCCCGTGTCGAATTCGCCCAGGTCGCCATCGCGGGTATGGACACGGATCGATTTGCCGTAACCATCAAGCGCTTCATCGTCGCCACCAACAGTGACAACGGGTTCGATCTTGCCCTTTTCGTCGTCGTACACGCCAACGATGTCAAGGTCCGATCGCGGCGTACCGTCAAGCACGACCTCGATCATACGAATGGCGCCCGCTCGAACACCTACGAGCGCGCCACTGCGAAACGTGAACAGTTCGTCAGGCGAAACCGACCCGCGAATTGTGTAAATATTTTGCTTGGAACCTGTGCTGATTTCTCGCGGACTGCCAAACGGCGCCGCGGTAGCAAGCTCAGCCATTGGCGGCCACCTTTCGGAACTTCATTGCGCCCGACAATGCCACGTCGCCGTGATCCTTGCCGCGCTTGAATTCAGAAACAATATGCGTCGCCATTTCTTCTGAATGGCCATCCTTGATGAGCGACACGACAGAATGACCGTGCGTCTTGTCGTCGGACCCGTCAGGCACAACGCCTGAGCGATTGCGCAGCGTTCCCATTGCAGCCATTCGCGAACGCGTCACGAGCTTGAATTCGCGCTGGAATTGCTCGATTGTTTCGCATTTCTTCAAATCGTTTTCCGTCTCAGGGTCCAAAACGATATTGTCGATTGTGCGCGCTTCATGAAGGCGCATGCGGATCGTGCTCTCCAGCATCATCGCGTTACCCTGCTTCAATTGTCGCAAGGCTTGACGCATCTTTGGAGGCATATCCTCTTCACGCATCGCAGGGCCGTCCTGTTTGGCAGGGTCAACCGCCAGGTCCTTTGCCATAGGTTCCTTTGTTGACACAGCAGCCTCTTCGCCGCCGCTCGCGAGCGCCTCAACAATGCGTTTGATGAAATCCGCCATGGCTGCGGGGTCTGGAGTTTCGGCGGCCGTCAATGCGCCTCCCTCCATTGCCAGGGCGGCAAGTGCTTTGGGGTCCATTCGTTTCCTCGTTCCATTGCGCCGCCCAATTGCGAGCGCCGAAATTCGTTTGCGTACCACGGGCGAATTCGTCCGCGGGTTTTGAAGCGCTTTTGATATTGCGCGAGCCATTGAAGCGGGCGCGTTTGCGATAATTTTTCCAAGGCGTTCGACAATCTGTTCTTCGATCATCACGGCCGCCGGGGACCATTGGATCAATTCGGTTAGGGGCGACAAAACAGAATGCGTCAATTCGTGGGCGATCGATTCTTCGAGCGATTCGCTTGGAGGGTGTGGCGCGACAACCACGTGCGCCATTTGACGCGCGGGCGTAGAATACACCATTGCGAGAGCGCCCTTGTTTGCCTCAACCGACTGCGCAAGCTCAACCGTCACGGCCCAGCCAGGAATGAGTTTACGTGCCAAACCCATCACGCACGACGTCACGGATGCAAGATCAAAGTTCATGCGAGGTGCACCCCCATCGGTGCCATGGTCAGTCCATTGACTATTGCCGGTGGACCGATCGGTGGAAGGACAAGCGGAGGGGGTTTGCGTTTGCTTTCCCTGGCGCGCCTTTGGTCATCGCGCTTCGCTTGCTCCATTCGCACACCGAAAGCCTCTTGCGATTCTACCGGCTGAATGTGTTCGCGATAGATGCTCATCGGCGCGCCTTTCTGCGTGGCCTATTCGATGGCAATATGGGCGCGGTGTCCATTGGTTGGTCAAGCGCAACCAATGCCGTTTCTTTCTGACGAACCTTGACATTTGCCCGTTGCATCATATCAATAACACCAGCCGGGTCCAATTCAAATCCAACCGCCGACAACCCGTCTTGCAACGACTTGAGGCCCTGTCCTAGTTGCATTAATGCGTCCGCGCGCGCCTTTTTATCTTGCGGCGAATCGGTGTCGAATACCTGCAATGGAACGTTTCGCGTCCCGTAGTTTTCGAGGGCCCACCATTCATGGGCAAACCGTCGTTTCTGTCCGGCAACCATGATGCCAACCGCGCGCCGTCGCGAATCGGCGACACGAAAAAATGGCGCCATGTCAGTAAACGCGTCGCCTTTGGACGAAACGACAAGATTGCCGAAAACGCCAATCTGGAATTTTGCGTTCATCCGGTCAACGATCGACGAGCCGACCTCGTTGTAGGTGCCGTCTGGATTGATGAACTCCATTTCCCAGCCGTCGGGAAGGATGACGCGGTTTTGAAAGGCCAGGCTTTGCGCTTCGATTGCGGCTTGCGCGCGAGCTTCCGGCGTGTTTGGCTTGGTTGACTTAAAAACGATCGTCGGAGTCGAAACCATTGACGTCGCCTGTACGTCAAACATTGCATCGCGGGACAGAATGGCCGCTAGAACCGCCCACAAATAAGGCGCGTAAAGAAACCCATCTATCTCCGGAACGGTGCGAAATAGGCACCATTCACCATCACCCGGACGAATTGGAATCGTCCCGCCACGATGGTTGATGTGCCATTGCTTCGAGTATGGCTCGCGCCGCAATGCATCCAAAGGCCAGTGCTGCATTGAGAAGATTTCACGAACGCCGACGGGCCTATCGTATCGCGACGCATCGCAGCGAAGACAAACCTCGTGTACGTATTCGCCACCGATCGAATTGACCGCCTTGCATATGTGCCAATTCTCATTTCCAAACGCACGACAACGCCAGCACGATAACGTATTTTGCCCAAGCGAATACCCAAAGCCGACCATTTCGGCAACGCATTGCCGCATTTCCTCGAAAGGAAACATGATCGTATCGTCGCCGATTGTTCCGTCTGCGTCCGATAACGCAGACACCATTTCGGGATTCCCTTGGAACGGCCTGGGCGCAACGAGCAGCCCATCGGCGAACGTTTTCAGTACGCCGTCGAGCGCGCCGTCCTCGCCAACCGTCGAACGGTAAAGCGTCGCCGCTTGGTTAAACGTGCCCGCAAACATCGCCGCGTTTGCGCTCTTGCGTGCGCACATATCGCGGTCGGGGTCAGCGGCGTAAGGAGAGGCTGCCTTGACCGTGAAATGCAAACCGTCCGCGCCACGCGCAATACCACTATCGTTTGCCGTCGTGGCAAGCGCGGTATTTGGTGCAGGTTTGATGGGTTCGGTCAAGGGCGCCGTTGCGTTCTGCTCAAGCGCCATCATGGAGGCCATGACAAACGGTGGCAAAGTGCCACTTGCAGAAGCAACGCGTTACGGGTCGCACGCTTTGCGCGTAAGGTCAAGCGCTATTTGTAGGCTCTTCCAGATGAGCGGCCTATGTCGCTATATCTGTGCGGAATCGCGATGAACTTGGACGCGCTTTCATCAGGCGGCAACGAACCAACGCCTGCGTGCGCAAGGGCACGAGCGAGCACTTGCGCTCCTTCGCTGTGCTCTACGCCTACATGCGGCTCAATCGCTTTGCCGTCGGAGCCACGTCGCAGTTGTCGCAACTGCGAAACGGCTTCCTCGATTCCTTCGCACCCCGAGAGCACGATGGGACAGGGCTCGTGCGCCAGCGCTGCGTCGAGTGGTTCGTAAATATCTTTTGTTGCCGTGCTGGTAGAGACAAACTTCGTGTCGATGCCAAACGCAGCGCCGACAAGTTGGATTTGATCCACCGCCCAGCCGTCCGTCCACCAGCGCGGAACACACTTGTTTTCGAGGATAAGCCGCGCCATTTCCGGCAACACTTTGTTTCTCAGGTCCAAGGGCAAACCACCCTTTGCGCGTGACCATTGTTTGATCAGGACAGGCCTGAACTGGTAGCGCCGTTTGCCGTTCACAATGTGCACAACGCGCTCAACAATGCACAGCGCCGACGGGTTTTTCACGGCACCTGTATCGATCGCCGCGAAGCGTTCGGGGGCGCCTATGATTCGCGGTTCGTGCTGCTGCGGAAACAGTAGCTTGTCTGCTCCGTCGGGCACGGGATTGTTTGTGTCTTGCTTCCAAATGTGGCCCGTGTCCCTGAACCTTACGTGTCCATCCCATGACGGACGCAGGTTTGGCTGGGTACGTGCCGCGTGCGGAATACCATTAACGCGGACCGTTGCCACTGCGCGGTCAATTGTTTGGGGCTCAAAGTAATCCCCTTCCTCGGCACCATCACCAGGTTTTGATCCGTTCTCACGCAACCACTTTGAGACACGCTTTCGCAGTCGGAGAAACCCGCCCCAGACGTCGTGTGTAGGGTTGCCGATCCACGACGGAATCCACGGGCTCAACTCCGACAACCCCATCGCCCACTGCCGAATCGTACGCGCGTCATCCGTCAGCCCTTCCGCAAAAAGCCTTGACGCGACAAGCTCAAAACCTGCCACGGCTTCCGCGACAAACGGTCCAAGGCGAGCGACAAAATGGAGGTCGGTGTCGCCCGTTTCGATGTCTTTCATCAGCGTCGTTTCTTTCGTGTTCGCCGACGATATGCGCATCAGTTTTTTTGTCGTCGCGTCGCCTCGAAACGCGCCCGCCATCGCATCTAGATAGTCGTCGGCGCTTGACGTACCAAGATCCTTGTCGGCTCTCCAAAAGCCTTCCTCGTCGTTTGTCCCTCCGCAAACCGTCGGGCCTCGAAGCGCGTCTTTCGTGTTCGGGTAGCATCGAACTTCGATGGCCCCTCCGCTCGCATCTTGAAATCCAACCTCGCTCCGTCCGTCTTTTCGACGGTGAATTTTTAAGTCACCAACACCCAAACCAATCGCGTTCAGACTGCTCTCTAGCGGCCCAAACTTGAGGTTTGTCTCGTTCATGTCCTTCGATGCGTACGGCCAAATCCACGTCTCACCCGGCGGGATTACGCGCGGAGCAAACACGCATTCGGTCACCACGACACACGTTTGCATGTCCGACTTGCCAGCACCTCGACCCTCACACGCAAGCAAGACAGGTTTGCCCGAGCGGTACCACTCGGAGAGCATCCACCGATGGTATGGGGACAGCGCATGCGACCCTTTACGCGCAGACAAACGCGCATCAACCGCGAGTAAAAAGCCGTGCATGCCAGGGGCAAACGCGGCCGCATCTTCGCGCATCTTGCGCCATCTGTCGGCGCCCGTTTGTTTGTCGCGCACTACCGGGTTTGTCGTTCGCGCTACGGTTCCCTCTTCAAGTGCCTGCTCAACCTCTCGCGCCAAGTCGTCGTCTTTGCGTATCCAGCCCTCGACAGTGCCAAGGGGTTTGTCGATTGTCGCGGCCGCATCCTTGAGGTTTTGCCCGCTGCGAAGTGCCCACAAAAGTTTTACCTTGACCGAGTCGTCTTTGTATGCCGCTTTTTGCGCCATGCTCCAAAATTCTCCAGGTAAATCTGTCCACTATACACGAAAACTATTTTTGTTCTAGGCTTGAACGTTGCGGCCACTGAGGCCAGATTGGCCGCCGTGAGAAACGATGTTCGTTGGCGCAAAGTGCCGACCAAGTACCAGCAAACATGGATGCGCCGTCGTAGGCGCATTACAGGGCGAACACAGGCGGACATTTTGGGAGAGGTTATCCGCCTCGGCCAACGAGCGTTTGACGCACGATACGCCATTGTCGCAAACGCAGCAATCCTGGCGCGAAGATCTTCCGTCCCGGCCTAGCTGAGACGGACGCAACGGGCGGGTCCTGTTGCGCAACTCTGCCCAATCTGAAAGATGATTGGCAGGTCGCCCGGACATTAAACGGGTCCGCTTGCGTCGGACGCCCTTAGCGGGGAACGCGATGGCACTCGGGAAGTAGACACGAGCGTTTGGCGGAACGTAAAACCGCCGCTTGGAAGGGTGGCGGAGTGGCTAAATGCGCGGGCTTTGAATACCCGTGGACGCAAGTCTCGTGAGTTCGAATCTCACCCCTTCCGCCGCTTGAATTCGTCAAGCGAGGCGCATGCCAGGAGCATTGCCGTCTCGGTAAATGGTGTGCGTTTCCGGGAATAGCTCAATCGGTCAGAGCGCTCGCCTCATAAGCGAGTTGTTGCAGGTTCGAGTCCCGCTTCCCGGACCATCGTTTCATGGAGGAGCAAAATGACAGAACGCGAATTCTTGCGATACGTGTTTCAATGGTGGGCTGATATGGCCCCGTATACCCTCGACAATGAAAGGTCGCCAATTGACCGTTCGCAACGGTTGCCGTCGAATGCGTGGATTTCGTGAGGCCCGAACTCGTCCATACAGTTCTAGCCCGCATTGAGGCGCATGCAAAGGTCAACATCCTTGCGGCTGCAATGTTTGCGGCTGGCGCAATGGCGCAATCGTTGAATATCGGCGAAGTGTGGCACAACGTCAAGATCGGCAAGGGCCAAATGGCTTGCCGTACGCATCGCTCGAAACAAGAGCGCAATGCACGTAAACGCATCCGCAAAGCACGACGAAAGAACCGATGAAACTCGGATTCCACGACGACATCACGGCGCAGGCGTATCACGCCGATCCTTGCGATGTTCCTTCGTTGACGCAATCGATTGCTAACGAGATGATCACGCGTTCGCCTTGGCATGCGCACAGGTTGCACCCGAAACTCGGCGGCAAAGCGCGTATTGCGACGGACGCAAAAGACGCAGGATCGTTGATGCATTCACTGTTGCTTGGCCAGGAACACGAATTTGCTGTGATCGCCGCCGACGACTTCCGAACGAAAGCAGCGCGAGAGCTTCGCGATGTTGCGATCGGTATCGGCAAAACACCCGTCAAAAAATGCGACTTCGATGCGGCAATGGAGCAAGCGGCGAGAATCGATAGCGCGCTTCGACGTGAGCACGGGATCGAACTTGGCCGAATGCAACGCGAGCTGACCGTGGTGTGGAATGAAAAAACAGACATCCTTGGCCAGGTACCTGTAGACGTGCTTTGCCGGGCCCGTCTTGACGCTTTCGACAGGTCGACGATCTTTGACCTCAAGACGTGCGTTGACGCGTCCACGGTCAAGCTAACGCGGTCCGTGATTCAGTTCGGTTACGACGTGCAGGCGGCCGCGTACACCTCAGCCGTCGAACGCACTGATATTCGATTTGCTGGCCGTGTCCAGTTCGCCGACATCTTCATTGAAAACGACACGCTAGCGATCAATGTTGTATACTTCGATGGCATGTTTGAAGAAATAGGCCGCCAACGATGGCAAGAATGCGTAAACGTCTGGCACGAATGCTTGACGTCTGGAGTTTGGCCGGGATACTCTACGGCGGGGACGGTTAGCCGTTTGGAATGTCCAGAATGGCGCCGTGTGCAAAACGATACTGAGCTTTCATCACTTCGTAGAAAGGTCGGACGATGAGAACATTTGAGTCATTCAAGGCAACGCGGAAAGCGGTCCCTGTGCTTATGGGCATCATGGGTCCGAGCGGTGTCGGGAAAACCTTCTCAGCCCTGCGTCTAGGGTCAGGAATGCGTGACGCAGTGGGCGGCAAGTTGCACGTTATCGACACCGAGAACGGACGTGCGTTACATTATGCCGACCACTTCGATTTTCAGCACGTACCATTTTCGCCGCCGTTCTCACCCGATGATTACCTTGCGGCTTTGCAGCATTGCGTTGCCGACGGGGCAAAAACAATCATTGTCGATTCGCAGTCGCACGAACACGAAGGTCTCGGCGGTGTGCTTGAGTGGCACGAAGCCGAAATGAATCGCATGTCTAAAGGCGACGAATCGAGGCGCGACAAGTTCAAGTTTTCGGCATGGATCGCGCCCAAGGCCGCGCGGCAACGCCTGATCAATGGGATTCTGCAATTGCAAGCCAACGTGATCTTTTGCTTCCGGGCAAAAGAGAAGCTGAAAGTCATTCCTGGAAAGCAGCCGGAACCACTCGGGTGGATGCCCATTGCAGGCGACGAATTCCTGTACGAGATGACAACGTGCGTTTTGTTGATGCCAGGGGCAAACGGAGTCCCCACTTGGAACCCTCGCGAACAGGGCGAACGCGCAATGATCAAACGCCCGATGCAGTTCGACGAATTGCTACGCCGATTCGATGGCAAACAGCTATGCGAACAGGTCGGCGCCGAAATGGCAAAATGGGCAAAGGGCGACGCAGTTGCAACTATGCCTACCCGACGCAATGGACGCGAGGAATTCGACAAGCTAAATGCGGCCGCCGCGCTTGCGTGCACAAATGCCGAACTAGACGAACTCGTCACCAAATCGCACCACTTTCGCGAAACCAAGCTATGGAGCGCCGCAACGTTTGACGGCGCCATTGCCGCAATCGAAGCAAAGCGGTCAACGCTATCGGAGGGCGCATGATCGAGGTATCAGTGGTCGACATTGTCGGCACCGTGTTTGCTGCGTTTATGCTCGGCATTGGCGCTGCGCTCATTGTGGGCTTGACGATTGCTACATTCGTGCGGGGCAAACTGTGACCCCCCTTGATGCCCTCCGTTTAGCCGTTGCAGAGTGTCCCGCCGTGCACGGACACCTGCCCGATGGTTTGTCGGCGGAGGGCGTCAACAATCGGCTTCGGTCTTACGGGATTGACCCGGATACTTTACGGACGGGTTCGCCCGTGCAAATTGCAGCATGGCGCGCATCAGTTGGCACTGCATCGGGCTCGTATGCACCCGATCAGATAAAACTTGACTCGATTGCATACAAGAGGAGCGAACATGGACGAGACAAACGCATTGATACGACGCAACGGGATGGCGACAGCAGTCGGGACACGCATCCTGGCGCAATCGCTTTACCAACTAGCAAACCTCATCGAAATGGCAAACCAGCCATTGCCGAGCCCACAGGCCCCCTTGGTTGGTGACTTGCCGCAAGAAACGGAGTCGTATGCGCAATTTAACGCCCGCGGTTGAGTCTGTCCAGGAACCGGATGGCAAAATGACCGCCCGCGAATGGCGTAACTCGAAGCATTTTCTGCAATTCATGAAGCAGCCCGAATTCAAGCAATGGAACGCTGAGGAACAAAACGCGCGCGGTGACAAATTCGTGGAATGCGTCGAGTCGTTATCCCCTGGTAAACGCATGGGCCGCTGGGGGCAACAATTCAAGATCTTTCACAACTTGAAGGAAAAGAAATGAGCATCGGCGCATCCCCTCGCGAATCGAAGGAGCCACGCGTTGCGCAAATGTATCAACGCGCCGACGGCAAATGGACGTTTCGAGTACGCAAACGAAAAGGTCACGGGTACGAATATGCCCGTGACCTTGTAGGCAACGACGATGGTTTCGGCAACGAGGGCGCCGCCAAATTAGCCGCCCGTCTCCTCAAAATCACCGCCCACGTCCAAATAGACCCGCCCTAACGCCTCCACAACCACGCCCTAAGCCTATCCCACCACGCACCAATGCTCGAAGCGTGGCAAGCGCGTATTCGATGGAGTTCGTCATTATCTCTACCCCTACCACGT
>OFQY01000133.1_pt1 | contig 34725 bp, 46 predicted proteins | sample 1542991 | NCBI WGS metagenome assembly OFQY01 (sample SAMN07774224, study PRJEB24372) | wastewater metagenome | isolation source: Exp Tend VB 10WW | collected 2016-02 | reverse complement strand
ATGCCAGGCCGTGCGGCAATCCTGCCCCAAGCACCAACTGGTCGTCATGACCACGTATCAATTATTGAAATGACAAGGGTGCCGTCTGCAAATCTTCCAGTCGGAAGTTTCCCTGCAAACTATGCGTATCCGAGCGCAACGTCTCGTCGAGTGGCACCGTCCAACGGATCGGCTGCGTGTTCTCGGACCACTCGACGACGGTCAGCAGACGACCGGCCAATGTCCAGTTGCCGCGCCATTGCGTACCTTGCCAGTCGCAACAATAAGTGCCATTGACGTCGAAGATGGCGGGCGCCTTGACGGCTCCCCACGTCATGAGCCAGGCACCCGCAACGATGGGAGTCGGTTTCGGTTTCACCTTCCCCTTTGGCAACGGCGCGGCGAAACACGAAGCGGAAACCGCGACGACAACGCAGATGGCGAGAAGATCGCGCAGCGATGCGCGAAGCTGAAGATCGCGAAGTCGGCGAAACAAAACCATTTTGGTTGATCTCCTGAATACTCAAACCCGAGATCTATTCAATTTCTCACGCGGATGGCCGTTCCAATTTCTTCAGCACCATCTTGGTCAGGTCGTCCAGATGAACCAGCGTCGCCTGACGTGCCAGTTTGATTGTCATTCGCGCGGTAAACCCGATTGGCTGCCCCTCGAGCCAGTCGAAGAAGCACGCTACCACGGTCGCCACCATCACACTCGACGGTCGAATGTCCGAAGCCATCAGTTGCGGCGGAAGAGTGGCGATGATCGCATCGAGTTCCTCATCGCTCAGGCCACCAGAGTCTTCGACCATGAGTGGCATTGCCCAATTGGCCGTCATCTTCCTGGCCAGCAATTGCCAGAGTGTATGGATGACAACTCCCAAAATCGTCCTGTCCATTTTGGTGCCTATCGGTAAGGGTTACGCCTTCTTTTTCACGTCCATGATTTTCCTAAGCGCCTGCGTGACGGTTGGCTGATATCCACTTACGAGGATAGCCAACGCCGCGTCTCGACGCGACGCCGCATCACGAGCATCGTATCGGGAAGCCGCCTTCTTCGTCGCGGCCAACACCTTGACTTTCTCCGGGACCGTCAAGTCAGCCAGAAGCGACCTGGAGCCGGCGTCGAGCGCTGACAACACATCTCGACGAATATCATTGTCGTAGACGACCTTCACGTTCATTTTCTGGGTAACCAGTTCGCGAGCGCAATTGTCCCAGATCGCATCTGGGTGATCGATCTGTTCGAGAATCGCCGACACCAGGGAGGAATCCTTTGGCGTTACGGCGCGCCACGAAGCGCCCAGCAGGACTGTCAGGGCCTTGACGCCGCGCCTGGCAGCACGGCAGGAATGGCGAACGAACAGGGCCAATCCGAAGCAACTGGCAAGGGCCTGTGTTGCGAAGGTTGTCCAGCCGACAGCATCGAGACCGCCAAGGTAGGCGTGAACGGTGTTGGCCGCCGACAGGACGGCTGGCAGGTCGAAGTCGATCATGCGTTGGCCTCCAAGCAAGAGAAGTGTTCGGGCTTCCGCTACCGATGGCGACAGCACACGACAGGCGTGTTCGGGTGAACGCCATTCCGATGCGGAGTCGAACCAGAATACGAATGTCCTGTCTCGTATCGCAAACGAATGCGACTCGCTCCCCCAGATCATAGACAGGCGGCAGTCGTTTGCTTCACGGATTTCCCATCGGCACAAACATCAACGGTTCAAGGCGTCGTCGTCGAGGCCTTCACCTGAAACGAGCCGTAGGACAACACTTCGCGGTCCCCCTGGTCGGTGCGCGCCAGGGTGAAGTAGTACGTTCCCACCGGAATCGACAGATCCCGCGACGACAGAGAAATCGTCAACGTCCGTCGTACCGCCGAGTTGATGAAAATGCTGCTACTGGAAGTGTCCTTGCGGATGATGTCCTCGCTGGCGTTCGCGCTTTCGCGGACGGAGAAAGCCAATGCCCAGTTAGCAATACTGGTAATTCCGGATACCGTACATAGGATATCCCGATCTTCGCCACGAAACACTTCGATCGACTGTCGAACCGCCACGGGTAACCCTCCTCGAATCGAAAGTGCCACGAAGGATTCTCCTTGAATCGATGGTTCGACATGCGATCCAACGATCGAAACTATAATGGAAGATGCGCCAAGTCGAAGCGGCGGAATAACAAATGCTGTGGTCGGGCCAACGAAACTGGCCGTTCCCGCGCAAACGGCAAACCCTGACGACATTCCAGAATGAGCATACAGCGACATCGATGCCGCTGTCGTGATCGCTGATGTTCCAAAGGCGCAACCGTCAATGGCGAAAATTGCTGAGAGATCGGCTAAAACCCTTGTCTCACCCGATGTGTGTGCGGAACTCGACGCAATCAGCGCAGCCGAAGCAAAAGGAAGACTACCACCACTGGCATATCCAGCCGTGGCGAATAAACTCCCACCTGCACTCGTTCCCAATCCAATACTAATTCCAAGACCGGCCTGACTGGACAATGCCATCCACATGGCCGATGTGCTACCACTTGCGATCGCGCAACCGTCACTGGCCCATGCCGTCAACGCAGATGCGATTGTCTGATTACTACCAGACCCAATACCTGTTTGCGCCGCCAAAAAATTGGCCACCGACAGAGGACTGCTCGATCCACTGGCAACCGCGGATAGAGCAGCCGTTGCCTCCAGCGTCGCGGTCACGGTTGGGGCCACACCACTACTGATACCCGGCAGGGAAAAAAGCGAGGCGGAATCCGCCTGCGCTCCCGCGATGCCAAAAATCTGCCCGGCCGCTGGAGACAGAGTGCCCGTGGAGAAAGAGACACGCCGCCGACGGTTCGGTTGACGCATTGGCGGATGATCGGCAAGCGTCGGACTGTTGACACCGTCCAGATGCCAAAGCGGTTGATTCGACCTCTTGGCATCGAACTCTTTAACCGACTCTCCTTCTCCGCGCAATGGATAGTACGCGCACAACGATTGAGGTCTGATCTCGAGTGGTCGAACACCCTGAGCAAGCAGTCGGAACTCACTCTCGGTCAATTGCGCGGTCCAGACCCCTACTTCGGCGATCAAACCGTTGTAGTAGTAGTTAAACGCGGTATGGTTTCCGCCAATGTACAGATAGTCATGTGTCCCTGATGGAACCGCACCTGCGTTTGTGGTAAGAATGTTCGCGTAGAATACGGCATTTCCACTCGTAGTGACATAAGCGCCTGCGAACTGCCACTGGTTGGCAACATAGGATGCTGACGATGAATTAGTGCCAACACCGGCGGCGTTGCGAATTACAACTACTTTCCCCGCAGCCCCTGCCCGTAACCGACAAGCGGGATTCGAAGTTAGCGTACCCGAACTGCGTGTCTGGATGATCTCACAATCCCCGTTCGTCTGGAAAGGGTAGAACCACGCCGACACCGTGACAGACGAATTGGACGCGATACTGATGCCAGTGTTGCCAAATACTTGCGATGATGCCGATAGGAATCGCTTCGCCATACCTACTCCCCGTTAGGTGTACTGGGAGTAGACGCCCTGCCAGAGTTTGGCATGATTGTTTTCGGTGGAATCCAGCGCTCCACCGCACTTGTTCTCGACGATGATCCCCCACTTGGCTGGGAGAATATTGTTGAACGCCGCCGCCACGGAGAACGGGCCTCCGTAATAAGTGGTGGCGTTGGCGACGACGTTGACGACGCCGATGAGCCTGGCATTGGGGGGCGCGACAAGCGTAATAGCCGCATCACTGGCTCCGGCATTTTCGGTGCGTGTCGTGCCGTTGTCCACGGTGGCGTAGGCGTAGATATTGACCGTGCCCGTCGACGTCGTTCCCGATGCCCCGGACTTCACTTTGAGCATCACCAGAGCGTCCTGAAAGAGATTCGAGGTGTTGTCGACCTCCGTACTCTGCCTGGCGGAACTGTTCGCCAGCGATGCCATCGTGCAGGTGAACGTCTGACCGTTCGTACCAAATTTTTGTTGGATATCGCCAGCCACGGATCAACCTCCGCGTTTTGCGCGAAAACACTCGGATACATCGTCGGCTTGCACGATGACTCCTGGGCCGAACAGGACTTCGGCACGCGAACCTTTTCGCTTGCCGACGGCATCGACTTCTGGCTGGGTGAGGATGCCATCGACGACGGCCTTGGCGAGCAAACCCTTGACGGCCGGATCCTCTAGAGGCACTTCCGGCCACGATCGCGTCATGGCCAGGAGTTGCTCCCAGCCGTAACGCAGGGATGGGTCGATTGTCGGTAGGCGAAAGAAAGCGCTGGCCACCTGAAGTTGGAATCGCCCTGTATTGACGACCTGGTCCTTGACGACGCCGACTCCTTTCCCCGTAAGCGCGTTGAGCATTCCCGCTGGTGTCGAATCATCGAGGAGACTCAGAAGCGTGGTGTAACCCATTCCAAGGGGGTCATTTTTCAGTTCGGCGCGGAGGCTGTCGAGTTGCGCGGTAGTCACGATCAGTCCTCCGTGATTGTCGTGGAAGTAGTCAGCTGCGGCGTGACGCCCGACGAGACGGTGATCGGCGTGTGCTTGAAGGCGTATCCGGCGCCGTCCGCACTGAGATCCAGCGTCGAGCCACCCTGCGTCGTCGACAGAGTCACAGCCGTACCCGACACGGTCTTCACATAGTAGAGCGTCCCAGCGGTAATACCCGTCGGTAGCGACTGACCTTCGATGGTCTGAAAACTCATCTGGTCGTTGACGGACACGCCGGTAATCGCTGGGATGGTCATGGTATCGTTGGAAGCCAGCGCGGTGAATCCTCCCTGATTCGTCCCCAGGACGCCCGAGTAGAGCAGTTTTCCCGTCCCCGACGACGCCGTGCCGATGCCGAAGTGAGTGATCGTCGCCGAACTGCCGGTACAGGCCGGAAACGAAATCGTCGCCACCGGAGAAACGGAGTTATTCGTGACCGTCCACCCGCCCGTGGTGCGCGCCACCGCGACGCGCGCATACGACGTGTACGATGTCTCGCTGGTCGTCTGACTGCCGGCTTCGCCCGGATCCGCCGTGTGCAGCGATGCGTACAAATTCGTGATCGGCGCCGACGCCGCGTTGTCGGCCAGATTGGCGATCGCCGTGGCATTGAAAATGAGCTTCAGGAGATCGTTCTCATATGTGTTGCCCTTGGACATGCCTACACCACCTTTTTACTCTCGAGACGTTTCAGGCCGCACGAACAATGGAAGGCGTATCATCTAGTCTTGTACTAATCAATCCGTGACTTCGAGATAACCCGTCTGAACCAGTGTGCTACCACCACTGGTGACTACTGTAGCGGATAGAGTATATGTCGTGCCAGACGATCCGGATGAGATGCGTGCCTGCGCGATTGCGCCGTCGCTCGTCGGCGTGCCGATCGTCAGACCGGACACATCTGCCTCGACACTGGTAACGGAAGTGATCGTTTCGCCGTCTCTGAACTCGCTGAAGTCGCTGAAGTCGAAATTGTAGAGACGGCTCGCATCTTCCGGCTTGCACAACGTCTCTGGTGTCGGACAACTCACGGGGCACCCCTTCCAGGTCGTACCAGTATCCGCCCCCTTCCAGCCCAGCGTAACACCTGCGACAAAGGCCAATCGAGTCGAGCGATAGACACCCGAGGCAATCAGAGCCGCTCGCAGGCGTTGCAGATACCATTGTTGCCTGATATCCGGCTGCGCTATTGCCTGCCACCAGGCGGGCAGCGAGGGGCCTTCGGGCAAGAGAAGTAGCGTTATCGGCCCCGATGGCGTCTGGGCCGTTCTGGCGCGAATGGATGGTAACTGAGTCAATGCCAGGTATTGCTCTGGTGTTACGAGCCAGGCGCCCATTGCTGCAATGGTGTCCGCGCCGGCCGGTGGCATGATACGAACCATTGGCCGAACCGGCTGGCTCGTCTCGCGGAACCAGCGATCGAGGGAAATGTCGGACCAGATGCCAGCCGATGCCTCCACGCCAGACGAGACATTCGGTATCGGCCGGTGCCGCCGTGGCGGCATTCCGATCGATCCGAGCCAGCGGTCGGGACTCACCAATGACTCGATCGGCATTGGCAGGAACGAGTCTGGCCATTGCCTACGCTTCGCTCGAACAGTCGGCACCGAGGCAGGCACGAACCAGCGATCGAGGAAGATGTCTGACCAGGTCGCGGCAATCGACTCTGCTCCCGATGGTGGCGTTGGCGCTGGTCGAGCCCGTCTTGCCGGCAAGTCATAGGACGATAACCAGCGAAACAGATCAGCCCGCCAGGTCAGATCGGCGAACTCTCCAGATCGCGTATAGGATCGAATTACGCCTGCATGACGATCAGGGTAGAACGCCTGTGCCAGGACCGACGTAACCCATGTCAGCGATTCCCCCGTCAGCGATGGCGCAAAGAGAGTCCCACCTCTGGGGCGCGTCGATGGCATTACTGCCGCCTGAGCGTACCAGTTTGGGAAAACGGTGAACCCGTCAGGTAGCACATTCCACGAGAGAGCGACTCGCTTCTGCGAACGGACCGGAACAGAAGCGGGTTGCCACCACGGTAGTCCCGGCGGATAGACGCGTAATCCGTTTTCGGGTAAATCGCAGCGCCACCACGATTCGACCAGGCGGACGGGCCGGCGAACGGGTTGATCGATCGGGCGCTCCCATGTCTCGCTCGACACGTCCGGAGCGGGAATGTCCGGCTTCGTCAAAAACGGCGCCTGCGATGCACTTATCCGTCTTCGCGTCGGTTGCTCGACTTCCCGGTGCCAGCCAATAATCATTCCGATGATGGCTTCCGGAGGAGCCGGAATCACCGACCAGCCGTATGGATGTCTCCGAGCGGCAAGAGTCGGATTGGCCGGCATCTGCGCGAACGGCCGAGATACCGGCTCGCGCAGCGATGGCTCGACCGGCTCCGTCAGAACACCGTCCTGCTGTCGCTTTCTTCGCGTCGGTTCACTCGCCGGCCGCCACCACGACACCTCCGGCACCGTGGTTATGAGGTGTGGCGTAATCGTCTGTACCGACTGCCCCTGTTCAGGCTGGACGATACGACGGACCGGATTGGATGGTTCGCGATGCCACGAATCGATTGGCACATCGATGTAGATGGCTGGCGTATGGTAGACACTAACAGTGTCCCATGTCTGCGTGGCTCGCCGAGGGCCTACTGGAGGCGGCGTGAAGATGGTTCCAAAGAGGGAGCCATTGGTTGTCAGATCCGACACTTCGGGGGGAGGCAATGGCTCGAATCGTGCCGGATACTGAATGGTAGGCGTTGGCATGCCTTACTTCCCCAGGATCACGCCGCCGGACGAAACGACTTCGTCCGGCAATGCCGTCGGTGGCGCCGCTGTCACACTGGCAGAAATCGGCAATTGATCGGGATGGATACCCTTCTCGATACACTCGAGAAGTTTCTCCGTCGGCAAGCAACGCTCACAGGCAGGCCCACAGAACGGACCGTTACAGTTTGCGCAATAGCCACGCAATTTGCCACTGCCTGGCCTGACGATCCAGTGGCGGCCACAATGTACACATTGACGAGTGTCTGTCTCCACATTACGGCCATCGGGAAAGGTGGACAATGTCCATCCGTTAGGACGCAATGTCGTATGACTCTTGTCCGACATGTCAACCCTCCGGATGCGTCGCGCAACAGATGACGCCTTCCTGCTGGAGAGCGTAATTGGCATCGTTCCACCAACCGCGACGGAATCGGAGCGTACCGTCCGCTTGCATCTTTGCCCGTGCTGCCACCTCGGCCGTTCGGCGAATTTGCGGATCCGTTTCCAGGGGCAATGGCAAGGGATGCTTTTCCGCGTAAGTAACCATGATCGCCAGACACATTGCCGCATCGTCGCCTACAAAGATCACCTCTTCATCGCCGACGAACGCCACAGGCCGTTGATCCAGTCGCATGACGCCACCCTTGTAGGGATGGTGATTGTCGTCCGGATGCCAACCCGTGCCGGGCCGACGTACGAGGAACTCGTGTTCCCGGCGAATGTTCTCACGGCGAGCCAGGATCTGCTCTAGCATCGATACCTCTTACGAGATACATGAAATACGACAGGACAGAGATGCTATGGCATCCCCATCCCGTCGCTCCTGGAGAGTATACCCGATTCCAGGATTACTCGATTGCTCGAGATTACTCGAAGAAATACACGACGCCGTAGATCGCATAAGACGCCGTCGAGTTGACCCGGCGGAGGCCCAATCCGTTGGAAGAGGTTGCCGCGCCGATGAATTCGCTGTCGGGACTGGCAACCCAACGAAAGCTCGCTCTCTGGTTCAAACCACACTGGAAGAGCAGCGTGCTGAGCGTCGGCTCGACCGAATGCGCGATGCCAGCAGTACACACTGCCGCCACTTCCTGGTTGTCGAGTGGCGCCGGCGTCGGACTGGAACCGGCGGTGCCAGCGGTAGTGGTGCGGTTGAGGGTGATATCGGATGCCTGATCGGCCGGCGTTGCATGCGTGCCGACGTTGAACTCGTAGATGCGCGGACGCACCGCGCTGGAACCGATGATATTCGCCAGCGTTTGCGGCGAACTGCCACCCGCGTCATTACAGACTACAGAGTATCGTTTTTGTGCCATTTTAAACTATTCCCGGCGTTCCCCGCATCTAATGGCGCATCGCCATCGTGTTACGGTGGAGTTTCCACCGTGGGGGTGCCGGGAAGCAAATCAGCAATGAGTGTCAGGTCTGATATGGCACCATGCGGGCCCGTGCCCGGACGGTAACCTGCATGCACTGATTGGTCAGGATCATGTGATGTGGTTCGATGTCGGCAGTATCCGGAGTCGTGTAATAGACGGCGATATTGACTACATCTACCTTGGCGACTTCGGTTACGACGTTGGCGCTACTACACTGGAAACGAACGCCAAAGTCCGCATGATTGATGTTCGCGTAAGTCCACGTCGTCCCCCACAGATCCGTTTCGCCACCATAGTATTCATAGGTAAGCGTGGTTTCCCATATGCTTGGCGATGGCTTGCTATCTCCGCTTGGCGTCCCCGCCTTGAGAAGTACACAAGCGGTGTCCTGTACGGTGGCTATATTACAGAACTTGGCAATGGACACCACGATACCAACCACCGTGGCATCGGCCGGTAAGGAGAAGCTGAAATTGTCGCAATCCAGATAATGCGTCGTCGCCGTTGTCGGCATCGTTGCGGTGGCATAAGCGCCATCCAGCGCGGTGACATTGCCGGGATCGGCCCAGGTTATGGTGCCCGACGAAGATTCGTCCGCCCCAGTGCCAGCGGTTTTACTACTGCTCAGAAGTGGCATCTGCTCTCCTTCTCGCGAAGAACATTCCCAGTCCATCGACAGGTTCAGTAACCTCGACAGTCGAAAATCCACAATCCCGCAGCCGATCCCGTAACCATGTCGGCGAGGCGAACGCTGGCGCAGACGGAAATAAGTGATACTCGCCAGCAAGGCTATCGACACATTCGAGTCTGTCACTGGCCAGTAGCCGCCACTCGGCGCCCTCGCAGTCGAGTTTCAGTAGTGTAACTCGTCTGTCCACAGCCGCCTCGCAGGCCCGGCTCAGGACCTCCGTAAAAACGACGACAGGGACGCTGGGAAGATCTATCGATCGAAGATCTATCGATCGAAGATCTGCCTCGGGGATGACCACCTGGCCGTCTCCCGTCTTTTCGACACCCGCCTGATGCAGACAGAGCGGCTCGTCTCTGTCCCACACGGCGGCATGGAACACCTGGTTTTCCGAACGGCGATTCAGATTCGACTGGGCCAGGAGGAAATTCATCTTGTCGGCATCGTAGGCATGGACGATGGCGCCTCGTTTGTTGGCCAGATGAGAAAAGAACCCGGCGTGACAACCAATATCGACGACGACGCTGCCCGGCTCGAAAGACTCGGAAAGTCGGTAGCAATCGAGAAGAGTCACCTCGCGCCAGATGTCCTCGTCCTGGGTTCCCGGCCTCCAGGCCAATTGACTGGAAGGACGAAGCATGCTCGCGCAATGGGCCACGGCCTGATGGACGAGCCACTCGTGCGGTAACCGGTCGTCGCGGATCATACGGCCAGTCTTGCTGTTTTGTGTCGTGCTGTAACCGAACGCTGATCCTGGCGACCCCGCCACGGAAGGCGTGAATGGAAGACGAGGCTTGTCCCGGCAGCGATGGACGAACAGGCAACGGCCTTGCAGGTCGTGCTGCCGGAAAGCAACCCGATGCCAACGTGCTGGTGGCGCGATGATGTAGGACAGTCGATCCTGTTCGCTCATGGGTTACCTCCTTTCTCCGAAGTGCTGGATGCCACGCCAGGCAATGCTAAACGTGTCCTTGTCGCCGTAGACGTGCTGGTAGACGTAGTCGCTATGGTCGCTTATCCAGCGAACGGCGCACAACTCACGCCAGCAGCGGCGACGATCGACGAGGAACTGACCACTCTCCAGACTCGGCACACTGACGACGGGAAGGCCGAACCGTTCCCACTGACCCGGCTCGAGTGGAGAGCCGTTCTTCGTGCGGCCTATGTCCGGCCAGAAGATGGCGCCCTTGTCGAGGTAGCCCGGCTCGTCGAACAGGTACGCTGGATCCCGTTCGGGATAGCAGTCAGCGTCAAGAAACAACACCTCGGCAAAGGATGAATGAGCGGCCGCATACGACTTCGACTCCCATCCTCCCCAACGACGAACCGAGATCCCATTGCGTCGGGCATGCTCCTGCGCGTCGATCCAGCGTACGTCGAGGCCTTTCGTTACCGCCGCGAAGCATGGATCGTATTCGCCAGCATCGCCCAGATACCACGCCTCGATCGGTAGTGTGCTGCCAACGTGACGCAAGACGCGAGCAATGGTGTAGATGCCAGCAAGGAACCGCCAACCTCCTGCACAGGTAACGAGGCCTCGGCCATTACCGCCAAGATAAGGAGGAAATGGGCCGCTACAGATTTGCCGGAAGCGGATACGGAACGCATGGGCGAAGTTCTGCCAGTGCATCCAATCCCCTGGCCAGCCATCGCGTGAGCCATCGATCAGGGAAACGAGATCGCTCGGAAGCGTCCGTGATGTAGGCGCCGTGCTAGATGTCATGACGAGAGGTATTGCGATTGGCAGATTCGTGGGAGTCTCATTCGCTTCGTCGGCGAGTTTGTAATCGCTACATCTCAGACAGCATCTAGCGTCATCGACGACGTTCTTTTTCGTGCAGAGGCCATGCAAGGCGCAGGTGTAGATTTCTGCCTGGAGATGACGAGTGCCGCAGGAGATACACTGTCGTTTTTCTCCCGTTGCCGGGCCGAGATGGATGCAAGGCTTGCCGTCGCGTAGCGCACGCGCCAGGATGCCACGGGCAGTCGGCTGTACTATCACGGCTGGCCGTCGCGCCATGGTTGGGGCCGGCCGCCTGACAGCCTCTCTTGCTGATCTCTCGGGACGTGCCAACGGTGGAGGGCCTTCCCCGCCCCAGAGAGAACGATATGCAGGATCCGACTCGAACAGCGCACAGAGCCGGCATGTATCTGGCTGGCAAGTGGGGTGAACAAATTCGCAAGGTCTCGGCATGATTCAAGCAGTGATAAAGACATGGGCCACATCTGTTTCAAATGGATAGCAACGTTTCGTAATTCCTGAAAACGGCAAATCAGCCCCATCACCTACCACCAACACGCTAGAGGCAGAAAGAGGACTCCCTGATGCCCCAGCCGAATAGATCCCACCGTTGCCGATACCATCGATGAGTCCACGACGGCAAACGATCGCAACAGTGCCAATGTGATCCAAAGCGTAAGAAAGCGGCGGAGAAACTGAAAAGATGACCCGAATGTATACACGGGTTGGCAGAGCATTGCATGTAAGATCGAATACAGCAGAATACGATCCCTGAAACCACGGCAGTGTCCACGAACCATCTATACACGAGCCGTGATCGGTGAATATGGTGGCAGTGATGCTGTCCGGAAGAGATCGCCCTGGAGATATGAGTGTTTCCGGTGGCGGGATCTCGTATCCGCCCGGCCGATCGGTAACTACGAAGGCCTCGCCACCCTCGGGACAGACAAAGGAGAGGTACAGCGGTTGCAAGATGTCCGGTTCGGTTCGTGTATACGATCCAGCCCCCAGAGTCATGTAATCGTAATTGCCACCACCCGTTTTAGAGCAAATGGCAATCGTACTGCCCAGGTTTCCCGGCGATCCCCTCAGCAACAGCGAGCATCTTCCGTTGGCCGATGGAATATAACTGATGTCGTATAACAAATGGCCACTATCACAACTAAATAGTCCAGGCCCCAGCGATAATACAGCAGACCCTCTCCATGATTGCGTTGATTCGTTCCATTCGAGCGCCAATGGCAACGTATCGTCCAACCAGTCGTTGAGGTACGAGCAGAAGTTTTGCCGTCTGGTAGCCAGGTACATCGTTCGCGGGAAATAACGAATCGGATTCGGACTGAATTCCCCCGCGATGCCACGCGAACCGTTCTCTAGCCACAAGCAGTGCAAGGCAACGTGATCGTCTTCTGTCGCGCAACAGCCAAAGGGCTTTGCCACGCTGACGACGCTACCGCCCGTGCAATTGCCGAGGTTGAATTGCTGATACGAATTGGTGGAATGAAGCGTACCATCTCCAGAGCCGGAACCAGAATCCGTTCCTGTCCCAATCGACACGTCCGTCAGCGGACGAAACACGCAATTGCTCGTCGTCCCACTTCCCGACCCCGACCCACTCCCCGCATCCTCGATAGCGCTGGCGCCGCACAGGATCTCCCAGATCACCTCGCCCGCCCGTGAACCACGCATCCGGATATGAACGGTAGACCCGATCTCGAATATGCCAGCACCATCGTCGAGAGCGTATGCCGGCGATCGCGTCGGCGTGCCGCTGCGGCCGGGATCAGCAACGATCAGGGCGCCATTGCCAGGATCGACGAACAGTTCCACGAATCCATAAGCCCAACGCCCATCGCCCTGCTGTGCGCGATCGTTGATTCTCGCGGCGAAGATGCCGCGGAACAGAGTCTGCCAGGGATCAGGGGGAGAGTTCATCAGACCTCGCTCGTCACGCACCAACGGGAAACGACCGTACAAGTAGCGGCATTGAATGTGTCGTATCGCGTGTCCAGTTCGTATCCGGAACCAGAACCGTCCGTCTGCCGCAGGCACACGCCACTGATGTACGTCACCCGGCATCCGCTCGACCCACTCCCCGAGCCACTGCTACCACCGCTGCCTTCCTCACTCACCGGCTGCGCCGAACAGATGATCTCGAAGATAGGACGACCCGCGCACGCGCCACGCGCCCGGATATGAACGATACTGCCTATCTCGAATATGCCGGAGTCATCGAGAGCGTAAGCCGGACTGTTCGTCGGCGTGCCACTGCGTCCGGGATCGGCCAGGATCAAGGCGCCGTTATCAGGGTTGGAGAACAGTTCGACGAAGCCGTAAGCCCATCGGCTATCCTGCTGCTGGGCGCGATCGTTGATGCGTGCAGCGAACAGATCGTCCCATCGAGGCAATTTTGGATCTCGTGACGACTCCATTATCACCTCTCAAAAGGATAACACGGCATTGAAAACGCCTTCTTGGCCGTTGGCGATCAGACGCAACCCCGTCCATGTCATTGGACGACCTCCAGGCGGATCTGCCTCGCCACCACCACCCGCGGTAATACCATTACTGATAACGATTCGCGGAAGCGTTCCGGGTTCCGTCGAAAACACGACAAACGGTACAAGATTGCCTGGCGCACCAGCAGGATGCCAGCACCCTCGATCGTAATACAACGCCCATGTGCCACCAAAAATAGTATTCATTGCAGGGTTGCCGGACTGAAATGCCAGTTGCAACGTCATGGAGCTAGGTAGCGTTTCACCTCTAAAAGGCGAATATACAGGCTGCGGCCCCATCACGTTAGGATCGAATTCGCTGACAATGAAGTCAAGATATCCCGTTACTCTCCACATCGCAAAAAAGGGATCGAGTTGGTATCCTTCCAAAATCGTAGCAACAACAGTAATGCCGGTATTAGCTCCGCCACACTGATATCCGCCAGAAAGACCAATGCAGGGCGGAACGCAACTCATATCCATGTGCATATACAGAGTTCGGTAAAAAGTCGGAGGCGAACTTTCATCTAGACGAGCAGTTTCCCATGCGGGAATCGTGGCGGATCCGTAAAAGTCCATAGGGATCACGCCGCCGAAGAAATACTGGCAGCCTGAGCCTTCTACTCCATTGAACACCGTATAAACAGACAGATACATTCTGCTAGGCCATAGACGAGTATGAAAATCGTCGCAACGGCAAGCAAGTTCGTGAATCGACAATTCTGGCGATTCACAGCAATCGGACGGATCGGTAATACACGAGCGACTGACCACCTGACAGGTAACCGTGTCGAACACCGAATACTGCACGTCGAGAGAGTAATCAGAACCAGACCCTGACCCAGAACCCGAACCATCTGCCGGACGCAAACACGCACCACTCACGTAGGTAATCCGGCAATTCTGGGACGTTCCCGATCCGCTACCAGATCTTCTGCCACTACCACTACTACCACTACCGTCCTCTTCGGCATCTCGCCGGATCGTACTGACGATCTCGAATATCGGCCGACCCGCGCACGCACCACGCACGCGGACATGAACGATACTGCCGATCTCGAATACTCCCGAAGCATCGGCAAGAGCGTAAGCGGGACTGTTCGTCGGCGTTCCGCTGCGTCCAGGATCGGCCAGGATCAAGGAACCATCACCGGGACTGGAGAACAATTCGACGAATCCATAGGCCCACCGTCTGTCTTGCTGCCGCACGCGATCGTTGATACGCGCCGCAAACAGGTCGTCCCACTGAGGCAATTTTGGATCTTTCAGGAACTCCATTTTCACCTCTCTGAAGCGACAACACGGACGCTAGCGCAAGCTTTTCGATACGCCTCTTCGCATGTCCTACCAAACACGGCGAAGTAAGGGTAAGTATCGCTGTTCCGTAAGCCAGTAACACACCATCCGCCAGAAGCCTGCCTTTCGTCGAGGCAATAGTCTGCTCGGACCAGGGCTACGCGCATTCGTTCGATCACGTCCATCAGACACCCGGATCGAGGAAGAGCATGCGGAAATCGACACTCCAATGAATCGGAACCCAGTCCTCGGGATCATCGGCCTCGACCTCGGAACCTTCTATCGGTGGCGACACGCTGGTGGCCGCGTAGAAGCCGCGATTGGCGCCACCGCCGAGGAACGGCAGCAGGTTGTGTCCTTTGTAGACCCAGTTCCGATTTTTTGGTGTCGGCGGCTTTTTCTTCGCCTCGCGCTTCGTGTACTCCCAGGCGAACTCGATGTCGCAGAGTTTCTCCGTACTCCATCCTGTCGTCCCCGCGACGATCTCGGTATCCGGTATCACCTGGGGATACCGTTTCGTCACGGTAAGGCCAGAGTAGAGGAGTGAGCCCGCGTCCCAGTCCATGAAATCGTTCTGGTTGATCCTCCCCAGGTACTGGACCAGGTAGGAGTCTGGATGGTCGATGTAGCTAAACGGGATGCAGTACCAGCGAAACTTGATGAGGCACTTGGGAATGTTGATGCGCGGAAAGCCGCTGAACGTGTAACCGTCCGGTGCCGTATCGTCGTTCACACGGAATTTCAGCTGGCCGTGTTGCGCGTAGGCGATCTCCAGATTGGGAGTGATATCATACTCGGTGAAACGATAGTACTCGTAAGTGTCGATTCCCGCGACGGGATCGTTATCGACATCGTACCAGGTGAACGGCGCCGGATCGCCAAGCCAGTCGTTTTGCAGCAAAGCGTATGGCCGAGGCGTAAACTCGACATCGAGACGATAGACGGGGTAGAGATAGTAGCCTATCGTCATCGTGGGAACGTGATACTCGGGATTACCCTCTTCCTCCAACTCCTCCTCCTCGAGTACCAGGTAGCCTTCCCCCATGCCGACAACGGCGGTTATCCGTTCAGCGAACATCCAAGGGTAATGAGGGTGAGCAAGAGGCAGGCCGCGAAAGATGGCACCGTTTCCATTCGGCCAGGCGCCGCCGAGAACCCGACGAATCGCGTCGTGAACGCCCAGGCCGTGAACGGCATCCTCGTCGGTGTTGAAGTAGTACGACGAGGTGACTCTCCCACCATCGATCGAGAAACCCGCACGGGTCGTTGACTCACGATCGTTAGGCACCTTCTCGTAAAAGAGGCACTGGTCGTGCGGAATGCCTGCCATAAACCCTCCTGTTGATACCCTTGCTTCGCCAACTTTCACTTTCGCGTGAAAGACTTTTCGCCAATTGGCGAAAAGTGCGTCCGGCCGGAATCCCGCGCCAGTGGCACGACGGTTGCTACATGCTACTGCCGAGGACGAACTTGGAGACGAACTTCGTCACCGGAATAGCCGCACCAATCGCTTGCGCGGCGGCGGTGAACGGCGCGACGGACTGGACACCGATTTTGACCAGCACCTTATCGACCGCCGCGTCGAAGATATCTTTCTGATCCGACGCCATTCCCTCGAGCGTCTTGAAGAGTTGCTCCCAGTATTCCTTGTCCTGCTCGTCCTTCGACTTCACGCCGTCCGGACCAGCAAGCAGTGACTTCTGCATTTGCGCCCGGATGAAGTCCGGCAATCCACCCATCGTCGCGTTCTGAGCAGCGGCGAGTCCCACGGCACTCTTCTTTTCGACACCCTCTCCAAGGAGAGCGGCCTTCATCCCCTTCACGAAGTCGTTGGTGAACTTCTGGCTGGCGACGTAAGAAAGGGTGGCAGTGGTCGCCAACAGGATAGCGCCTGCCATTTCACGCACCGCAGTGCGGAATCCTTCCATCGCGCTCTTCGTCGGTCCACTGAACAGGCCAGCGATGCCACTGATCAAGCCACTGAAGACGGCGATAGCCGCCTGGAGCATTGGCGCAGAGGCTCGCATGACATCGGCAACGAACTGGAATGCAGGCATGAGAGTTTGCAGGATCGATCCGAAGGCGTTGATCGCCACGGACAGAGTCCCCGCTATTGTCTGTGCGATCTGTGCTAGGATCGGCCGCAACTGCTGCATTATCGGGTACAGAGTGGCAGAGAACTCGCGAACGACCCCTGTCATGACTTTCAGAACGGGTTCGAGTGCAACGCCAATCGTTGCCGTCAGATCACGCATCGCCTGACCGAACACTTCCACGGCAGCCGGATTCAAGGCCTGCACGAAGCCGGTAACGGTGCCGGCAGCCTGCTGGAACTGTCGTATCGGCGCCATCACCATATCGACGGCCATCTTGCCGGCTTCGATAACCATGCCAACTGTTCCGGAAGCGGCAGCGGCCCCTCCCTTGGCCACAGTGGCCGCACCTCCAAGGACGGCCCCACCTGCTTTTTTGGCGCCACCGACCACATTGCCGATCGCCTTGCCAATGGCGCCAACCTTCCTGGCAGCACCCTTCGGAATCATTCCCGCTATCCGACTTGCCAGGCTAGACAATGCCGAAGTCACGGTTTGCATGACAGCGGCCAGGGGCGCAAAGGTTGCAGCCAGCCCTTGCGCTGCCATCGACCAGACGTTACTGATACCCGACAGGACGGACTGCCCAAAGCCGGCAAAGTCAGCGGCCAGTTTCGCCGCGGCGTTCTTGACGCCGACGAACAGCCCGGCCAGATCGATCGAATGTCGAGTCAGTCCCTGGAATCCACTGAGCATCTGACTGATGCCAGCCGTAAATTGCGCCCACAGGCCAGAAGGGACTCCAGGCGACTCGGAAGATGCTGGTGCCCCAGCAGGAGTGGGCTGCGTCGCCGATGACACAGGCGTTTGCATCCGCAGGTAGATCGCCTGCATCTGACGCACCACGGGCGACAGCGCAACGGTGAAACACGCGCACGGGTCAGCTGGTTTTACCGGCGTCGAGACGGTGGCCGCTGGCGTTGGCGCTGCCGTTGTTGCCGTTGCTGCCGGATGTGGTGCGTTGGGATCGACGGGAAGCAATGGCCGTGGTAACGGCGTCAAGAACGGTATCGGTATCGGGGCTGAAGGCGCCGCCGAGGCAGTCGTCACTCTTGCCGACCGCACCAGGGCCAGCATGCTTTGCATGACCCCGTTGATTGCCGTCTGGGTCGCGCCAGCCGGTGCAGTGCCAGCCCGCATTGCGGCCGCCATCTGCTGGACGGCAACCATCTGCTGCCGAAGGGTGTCGATGATCGTTTGCGACAACCCGCCACCTTGACGCAACTGAATGACCAGCAATTGCAATTGCTGCAACTGCAATTGCTGGTTTTGCGCCTGATTCGTTGCTGGTGGCGGCATATTCCTATTCCCTCTTCCTGCCTCTCCGCTCCTTTAGGACCCTGTCGCGATCACGGAGGAATTTGTCGTAATCCTCCTGCCTCATCACGCCGTTCGTAATCAATCCTTGATAGAACGCCTCGATTGCGACCGGGTTACCATTCGATTCCGGGTTGCCATCCTCGCCATCCTCTGGGAGTTTCGCATGCTCGAAACCGTCCGGGATCGACGGCACGGTAGGTGAGCCATCGACGCCCGAAACCGATATCCGTTCCTGCTTCTGCCGCTCCTCGTGGTAGCGAAAATACAACTCGTAGATTTGCCGATCCGTGAGTTGTCGAACCTGATCCAGAGACAGCCAGAACGGATCGTTGAGCAGAGCGGCATAGGCATTTACATAATGTCGCTCGAAGTCGTTTCCAGAACGGCCGACGGTGCCACTACCGCCGGCCGTTTCCGGTTTTTTCCCATGCTCTCCTCGAGGACGAGCGCCACAATCGCGTTGACCTCCTCACCGCGTTCGAGCATGATTGCCTCGAACTCGGCCTCTGTCACGTTTCGTTTGGCATTCTCGTCGAAGCACAATACCGATCCCAGAGACAACAATCCGCCCCAGGTCTGAATTGCCGACATGCTGGCCGTGCCATGAAACGAATATGCGCCACCTGCAATATCCTGGACACAACTATTCCAGGCCTCTTTCCATTCCACATCCGTCACTTCGCCCTTCATCTCCATAACAGCGCGACGGGCCCGAGATTCCAGCAAGCGCTGAAAGGTAACCTTCCTCTCCTGCGTAAGCAGGCGTATGATGTACTGCTTGCCATCGATATCGAAAGAATGGGCGCCACCAAGAGCGGCACTTATCGAAGACATTCACACTCCTTTTATTGGGGCAGATAGCCAAATCAAGCGGCAACGGCGAACGTCGGTGTAAATACGCCGGAGGAACGAAATTGCGCGGAGATGTCGGCAGACTTCGTCACATCCGTCGAGCCAGTGACCTCGACGCATACCGCTGTCATGGAGACGCCGTAACTGATTCCGTTGGAATCAGTCCCCGCCCCGAGTACCAACGTGTACGACGTGCCGACAGCCACCTGTAGCGCCGGAACGAGCAGACCTTCAGCCGTGATCTCGGCAGACTTGAGACCAGTAATGATCTCCGCAAACCCGGCACTCAAGAATGTCGATACATCGATCACGACCGCGCTGAAACGCATCCGCCACGACTTGAACGGAAAACCAGATCCGTCCAGTCGCAAATACCCGCCCTTGCCAGCAAGCGCCATATCGCCACCTCTTTCACCCGTTACCGATCGCCTCAGGGCATATCAGATCCGCTCCACGAGCGAGAGTACCGTGGACACGATGAAGGGGGCAAACCGCCAATATCCGAGTGGAGAGGCACATCGATATCAGGACGAATCAGCGTGGAATGGCGATCGCCGTTTCATATTCCAGCCAGCCGCCTTCGGCACGCCGCCCATCCGTCAATTCTGGCAAGAGATCGAGTACGACGTTCCGATACGCCGCCCACGCTGCCTGGCGCACGCACCGGCAAACGTACCAACTCCAGCAGCCGACTCCTCCGTAGCGGAGAACCCTGTGTCCAATTTCGGCTTCTATCGTTACGTCGCGGAGAAGCGGAGAGAAGTTAATCCAGGCGCCAGCGACATCAGGGAATAGAGGTCGTCCGAAGTTTGGCTGGTACTTCCAGAATGCTCGAGGTGCAATCGAGCCGATGAAGCGAGCATCGGCTCCATTCGCTGGCGTCAACTTCACGAACGTGTCATGGGTAGCGCTTCGGTTCGTGATGCACAACTCGACCAGGACGTCATCCTGGCTACCAGGAAGCTGCAAACCGTCTCCTGGTGGAAAAAACTTGCGGATAGAGAAGTGACGATCGTCTCCAGCTTCCTCCATTGCATCAGCCAACACCAGGCGAGTGGATTCGTGCCACTCCGTCACGTCTTCGACGAGAACGGAGTGGAGTAAGCGTTTGATATCGGCACTCATCCCAACCGAATCTCCTTCGCGACTTCGCCGACCTGGCCACGAAAGAATACCCCATGCTCACTTCCCAGTGTGGCCAAGGGGCCGACGATCTTTTCGCACTCTTCGACAGTCACCAACCGCCGCACCGTGGCCACCACAGCACCATGAGCCTCGAACGAAAGCGACAATCCAACGATCGGCAACCCGCCGAGCCCGAGCGCTTCGAGAATCTTCTTGCCCACCTGCATACCAATTGCCGGCTTCGACACGGGCGCACCAGGTTGCGGCACACGACCGGACAGGGACAAAGCCACAGCAACGCCGGCAGCACCACTCTCACAATTCGCGGCCACGCCAATGACCGATGGCTTGCCCTCGGCTCCGTCGAGACGGAAAACGACCTCACGGACATCGGCAACGTTCTGATTCGTCGCTCGAGCCATCTCGGAAGCCAGACGGAGTACCGCCTCGATATCCTGCCCTTGCATGATGTCCTCCTCCTCGACATTTCAGATATAAGGCGTACACATTGGGCAATGACACGTCAGAGAATGGACGCAAACACTGCCATCGCAGCGCACGCCAGTGCCAAGACATTCCATGCATGCATCGTGAGAACACGGACGCCACGGGCCGACGATGCCTGCACGAACAGGTGCCATCGATTCGTATTCCCGATTGCGCCGTTCTCGCGCTCGTCGCAAGTGTTCTTCCTGACGACGGCGAAGATCCTCCTCGTAGACTTCACGGTCGAGATTCGTCACGGCATTCCTGTCACGCTCGGGATAACTATGCATCGACGAGGACTCCGTTACGAAGCCATCCGTGATACGAGCCAATCGAGATCGATGGCGTCACGGTAATATTCGGCGCCTCTCCATGTCGCATCCATCCAGGACCATTCGAGCTAGGTCCGTCGATAATCCAATCGCCACCCGGCGTGCGAACCACGAGGCAACGGCCATCTGGCCCACGCCAAACGTCGGCATACCAATCCGCGTACCACATACTTCCAACCGGCGCAGAAAGGATGCCAGGGCACGAGGCGCCATGAATCGTCACCTCCAGACCGTCGGGCGTCCGGTAGATCTGCTGGTAAAAGAGTTGCCGGACTTCGCGAGGATCGAACTCATAGCCACAGCGATCGCATCGCGCTGGCCAATGCGGATCGTCTTCGGGATGCGTCAATGGATCGATACAAATTCCACCCCGTTCGGTAGGAATCACTTCGGCATCCTCGATCCGCACCATCGCTTCATGGTATCCGTTTGGTTCACACAGGCGAATCCCGTCCGTATCAGCCGACAAGAACCGCCGCAACCATCGGGCCGCCCTGGGGGCTGGCTCCAGTAAAAAGCATACATACGATGCCATCGGTTCAACTCCCCACACTCGCCGCCAGTTTCACCGTGATCGTCGCCGTTCCCGGATTACTCACCTTCAGGTTCCGACTCGTGTCGCTCACGACAACAGTTGATCCATCCTGAATGGCGAAGCCGCACTGATGTGTACTATTCCCCAGCGTTCCCACGTTCAGGACGATCGCCGGTGACGTGCCAGCAAAGAACCACGTCAACGGATTGGTGGCCCCAGGCTCCACCCGCAGGATGCCGCCGGCCGCTAGAGCCGTGGCCTTGATCGTGAAGGTTACCGCTTGCGTGATCGATGCTGCCTCGCCAATCGCCGCCGTGAAAGCACGCAGATCGACCGTCGCCGAAGCGCCAGCGGCGAGATCGAACGAGTCGAAGAACATGTGATCTAACGTGTCCGTGTCCGGCAGCAGCGACAGGGATAGCGACCCTCTCTGTGATGCCGGTGAAAAGCCTGTTATCGTCTTCTCGTATTCCCAGGCACTGGAAACGCGAAACGCGGCACTGTTAGCTTTGAGTGGCACGAGTTTTCTCCTCGAAATACACCTCGATCACGATCCCACGAATACTCCCTGTAACCCGTCGCACGTAACGATTAACCGTCCACGGAAACTCGGGGTGTATCACCTCGCCATTCCTGATCGCTTCTTCCAATCTCGGCAAGTCGTCCCAGTCGATGATGTAAGTAGCACGAATCATGCTCGAATCTCATCCGACCATCTGGCGAATCTCTTTGCTGCGATACAGGAATTCCTGCGAACTGACATCGAAACCCTGCGTCACTCCAGACGGATCGAATGGCGGACTCGGATTGTAGCCGGTAACGTCGAATACCGTACCGACTGTGGCCAGCGTCGTCACCCGCAATGTGCGCCGGATGTCCTCGCGAAGTTGTAACCACTTCTCGATGGCGCACTGATCCTCGAGCAAAAGTGCATTCTCCTGCACCACGGCGACGAGTACTGGATAATCAAAGTAGTCGGTATTCGAGAACGTCATATCAGCAAGGCGTTCGTCTTGCGGACACACGCAGATGACCCGCTTCATCGTGTCCACGGAGGGAACGTAGGCGGGCTTGCGACGGATACGAACGGTGTAGTGCGAGACGCCATCGATTTTCTCGATCAGTTTCTTGACCGCCTTCAAGATGTCATAAGCAACTGCCATATCAGATACTCTACTTGTCCCGTGAATCAGGCAACGAATCGGTCACGACCTCGTCCCGCTCCATCGTCCCCCACGGCAACGTGTTCGTGTAACCATGACTGCCACGGTGTGCCAGTCGCACTTTCCGCGTTGCCGCCACGAGATGCCCGTGACTGTCCAGCCAGCGCGAGAAAGCCCAGTCCTCGGGAACACACTCGGCGATAAAGAAATCGACATCTGTTTTCACGATCCGCGTGGCAAAACCGAACGCTTCCTCGAGCGCCCACTGCTCCACCCAGCTATCCAGGCGAAACGCCATGCATCCCGTGTTGACGAGGAGTGGCCCAGGACTGGCCCCCAGAATCGGACGATCCCCGTCCCAAAGGTCACGCCGATCGAACGTCTCGGGAAGATCGTATACCTCTTTCATCGTCAATCGTCGTGGATGCTTCCATGCATCGAACGCATCCCCAATTGCCGTACTCGTCAATCCGGTAGGCGACTTGAGCGGCACGATCGCACTGATGACATCGGCACCAGTCGCGTTCAGTTCGTCGATGAGAACGTCAACCCAACCCGCTTCCGGTTCGACATCGGCGTGAAGCATGGCGAAGTGAGTCACGCCATGCGTTCGCCGCATGTTCAGCGCCGACGCCACGAGGCAATTGAATGCGTGGGGTAGCACGCTGTGCTGCGTTTGTCCGGCAACGATTTGACGTTTCGCGCTGGCGTTTTGCCAGCCGAAAAAAGCGCCTAATGTTGCCATATCGTGCCGAGGCATGCCGACAAAAAACGTATCGCTATCTGCCATGACTATTCGATCTCCCTGTGCCACTGCGACGCGGGCCGGTCCGCTGCCCGCCAGGTAATTTTTTGCCCCGAGAGAAAACTGGCGAACCCATCTGGATGCGTGGATGCCTCGACGATCCGAAAAGGCTGATCGATGAACGTGACCGACCCGGTCGGCGGCTGGACACCATAGAATCGACACCCGTTACGAGATAAAAAGTCATTCAACCTGGCCGTTTCTCCAACCTCGACAAACTGACCGACGATCGTCTCGGTCGCCACCGGCGCGGAAAAGACACCAGCGGCACAGCAAGACGGCGTCTTTCGCGATCGCGGATGCGGCGCCGAATCCGAGCCGAAAAACACATTCTCACATCCGGAAAACACCAACTCACGTATAGCCGACCGATGTTCGTTGGTGTTACAAACCGGTTTGCAATAGTGGTCCGGCTTGCCAAATACATCATCGCACGACAGCAATAAATGGTGCGCCGTCACCGTAGCCGCGAGGCGCCCCGTGGTGTCCGCGCGAATCATACGCGCGGCTTCAACTGTCGAGATATGCTCGATAACCACTCGCAGTTTTGGAAACTTCTCCATCACGTTGGCTATCCACGGCAGAAAGGCCAATTCGGATTGGAGATATGGCAACCCCGCCGCCTCGGCGTGAATCGACAGCACCATCCGGCATTCCGCCATCGCGACCAGCACCTCGTATAATCGCGAACGCCTGTCGGTAAGCGCATTCCAGAGGACATCCGTCGTCAGGCCAGTTCCGTGTGAATTGGTAGTAACTCCATCCGGATACAACTTGAATGCGACCGCCCAGTCGAGTTTCTTGCACTCCGTCACCAGTTCCGGCGTCGTCCGATCATCCAGACGTATCGCGAAGACGGCGCGAAGTGGCGTTTGACGAAGCGCATTTCCACACTCCCTCCCATAGGCGAACAGAGAGTCGATGTCGCGCACTGGCGGAGTCGTGTTCGGCATGACCATGCACATGCCGAATAGCCGAGCCGTCTCGGGAGCCACCGTTTTCAGCGTCTCGCCTTGACGCAAATGAACGTGCCAGTCGCACGGCGTCGAAATCGTCAGCGAGGTCACGACACACTCCTGAAATGTTGGACGATCTCGTTTGGTTTCCACGGCTTCGACAAGAATAACGACCCAAACGCCACAGCGTCGGCACCCGCAGCGAAACGCTCGATAACATCTTCTTTCGTCGAAACACCACCACCAGAAATGATTGGCGTCTTCTTTCTCTCCCGATCACTAAATGGACGCGCCACCGCGTCTTTCAAGATCTTCATGGACAACTCACGAATCGCCGGCCCCGACACGGCGCCACCGTAACCGTATCCAGACAACGGAGATTGCTTGTTTGGATAGATATCCATCCACGGCACAGCGTTGACGAGATGAAACCACGAGGCGACACCATCACAGGCTCGCAGTGCCGAAAAACAGTCCTGGGTAGCGCCAAACTTCAAACCAATGGGATGCCAGGTGTGGCGAATCGCTTCGCGCAATAACTGGCCAGAAAACGCCGCAAGGTCGTCTCCAATAAGCAGACCGCTTCCCCAATTCGCGCACGACAGATCGATTTCGATACCGTGCAAATAGCGTCCACAATTGTGGACCAAGAGACGGACGATCTTGCCGATCTCGCCAACCGTATTGGCGGCGACCGAAACGAACGTCTTCTGCCCGTGACGGAATCTATCAGCTACCAGTGGGCCGTGCCGATGACACCACGCCTCGACCCCAGGATTTGTCAAGCCAACCGAGTTCACGAACGAGCCGTTCCCCAGATAGCGAACCGCTCGCCACGGCGCGAACAGGCGAAGATTCCCACGCCGTGGCGAAAGAGTCAGCGTCTTCGTAAAAAACGCAAAAGCCCGAGTGTCGAGTTTCCCAGTAATACGAAACAGCATCTTCCACAGCCGAGCAATTCCGTGCCCTTCGTCGTGGCCAGCCCATCCCAGGGCGCCGGCCGAGGCCACGAACGCGAACTCTACGTTGGTTCCAAGACGAATCATCGAATCGCCTCCACTACGCGGCCGGATAACGCTCTGCCCATCTCACGACATCCGCCACATAATGGAACACCGGCTTGCCTAATCGATATGCCTCCTCGACCTCCATATCCGCGCCCTTGCTCTCCCCAGGCAACCACAACACGGCATCGCAGCGGCCAAGAACGACGAGAGAAGCCTCATACCAATCCGCTACCTTCGTCTCGCATGGCAGCGTTTCGGGAATGCATCCATCACCGTCGCGGCGTTGTCCCAGATAGCACGTCAGATGCGGAATGATGCTAGGTATCCCGGAAAGGAACAAGCGGGCCCCCGCCTCGCATGCCTGTCGGATGTTCTCGGCGAGATCGCCTTTGCTGATCGGCCCAGCAATGTATACGAGTACCTTGCGCATATACTTTCCTCCTATCGAAGAATATAGCGCAATTGCCTCAACTCGCGCTCATCCACTGTTGCGACGGACAGTTGTATCGTGTACCCGCCGTCTCCAGATTAGCCGTCAGAACGAGATAGGTTCCTGCCAGACGAGTCGAATCGCTGACGATGCGGTCGTCCCGATCTGGGACGACGTCCGATGGTAGAGTACCTGCCTCGATATGCCAGGTCACCTTGCGAACGACGGTAAGCGCTCCACCGGGCTCCTGGACCGTTTCCAGCGTAGCCCGGCCCAGGGCCGAAATGCCACCATACGAAGTCGTCTTGCCGTCGGGTCTTGTCTTGACGAGAGTTACGCTTTCGATCAGATCGAAGACGGCGAAATCGCCGGACACGTCGAAATCTGGCATGGTCAGGAACGCGCCTTGGAAAGGATGAAGAACGGAGCGCCAGCCCGCTGATAGGCCTCTTCGACCACCTTCAACTGATTCGTCAAGGTGGTCAGATACTCACCCCAGGAGATGCTTTGCCCATCGACGCTGTAAGTTGGTTTGGGATCACTGGTGATCTCTCTTATCCGCTTCGCGATGTTATCGCGCGAAGCGAGCAAGTCAGCGGCGTAAGACATGGGATACCGCCTATCTCACGTAGTCGTAGGTCACGTGGCCGCTGACCTGGACGTTGCCGCCCAGGGTCAGAACCAACGCCTCGTTGGCCGCCGTTCGCAGCACCGGCGTCAGTGTTCCTTCGCCACCGGAAACGGTGTTGGGGACACCGACGGTAAGCGTCATGGCTCCAGTAAGAGCAGTGCTGCCGCTCTTCCACACCACCGTCACCGTGCCAGCGCTGACCAGATTGTAGCTAAGCACATGAATGCGGCGGTTAGTATCCGCCGCAACGATGGTGTTGGCGCCCGAGGTTGCCGTATCGACCGAGACAGTAAGCATCAGGAACTCTGGGAGAGAGACTGTTCACCCGTCAAAGCCACCTCGCTGGCGATGATGAAGTGATCGGTGGAACGAATGCCGCAAACCAGCATGTAACGACCCTGAGCCTCCTCCTTGGAACGGGCCGGAATCATCAGAGTAATCGACTCGGGTTTACCCTGAATTTCCTTGTTCTGGACAACGCGGGTGCGCCATCGTGGCGACGCTTCCTTGCCCCATTCCTTATCGACGACATCCTGAGTCCGTTCCTCGCTCGTTCTGCCCGTCCACGCGCGAATGTGTTCGTGTTCGCGCTGCGACCTCATTTTTTGGACGTACTCCTGCGCCTGCGCCGCCATTGCGAAGGTATTGGCCTGCTCCTTGGCCCTGATGAGTGCGTCCATGTCCGTGGCGTCGAACTCGAACAGGTCCGCGAGAATCTTCTTGCCGTCCGTCAGATCAGCCATCGGATCGAGTGGCGATGGCTGGACGACCGCCGAACTAACGCCCGTTGTTCGCGAATGACTGTTCCCCGGTGTACCCGGCTCGACAAAACCGCCATCAAAATCCATGTCGTCCGATCCCCGCTTGTTTCGCGCCATATCGATCACCTCTGAATCCTGGTATTCGTTACACCACGAGTGGCAAATATGCCAGTCCGTGGCAATCCCTGGCAAAACATCCTGGACGATCCGCCCGGCGTGCGCTAAAATGATGTCGCGGTGCATTTCCTGAACGTAAAAGCCGACTCCACGGTGGAGCCGGCTTTTACGTTCATTGACTCACTGCCCCCCCACCGACCAATCATCAGGTATTTTTCGAGGCTCTCCGGGGGTTCTTCACGAATGGAGTTCCCATTTCGGACACCCTGTACCTCTGAATGACATCAGAGGTAAACGCAGCCTCGGACGATTCCCCCATCTGTTGAGTCAAGATGTCCCAGATAGAAATGTAGCCGAACGCTTCTTTCCACTCTCCCATGAACCACGTCGAGGCGCTACTCGTCCGCGTCTTCACCCACTGATTGGTCAACACCTTCCACGCACCCGAGAACAGAGGCCCCGGCGCCGGCGAGAATTGCCGTTGCGTGTTGGCGCCGGCCGTGTTGTCAACGGTGGCTACTTCGGTAGCGTTGATGATGCGAAGCGCCGTCTTGTTCAGATCGAGCGGCACCAGCATTTGCAGGTTGGCCTGCGGGAACGGTTCGCCCGTATTCGGATCGGTAATTGCTGCTAGGAGTAACTCGGCATTCTCGACGTCCGTATGATCCACGAGCGTGTTCGATTGACTGTTGACGTAAGCGCCACTCGTCAGGTAGGTATTTGTGGCAACACCATTGCGCTTGTACGTGTTCGTCTGGCCGGTGACGCAATCGATAACGCGCTTCTCCTTGTTGACGCCCATCCAATGGCCACCCTTGGCACAGCGTTCGAGCAAGAGGCCCGTCTTGTCGGAGACGATGATTTCCTTTGTCACCGGCACGATGAAGCCACGTTTGACGGTAGGAGGCGTATCGATGAACTCCTCGTTGACGCCAACGAGTGGGTATGACTGACCTTCGGGAATCTGGGTCGCCTCGTCACCAATCTCGCCGATTCCGGCGATCCGTTCGCCGTTGAGAATGGTAGAGGACGACGACGTGACCAGTTTCGGCCAGAGGAACTCCGGCGACTCGTAACCGGCCATCAACTGGTTGTAGAAGATCTGTCCCGTGATCGCCGTGAACTGACTGGTATCCACCGCGTTGGTGGCTTCCAATACGCTCCGAAAGCCACCCTTGGGACTGGCAAGGTTGCGCACCCATTCCTCGCCATCGTCCACCATCGCCATCGCCAGATCGCGGATGGAGAAGTCGTTAGGCCGGAGTTTCCTCGACTCCAATGCCTCGGTCAAGTGTCGGACCGTAGCCTCACCGCCGTAACTCTTGCGGTACAGTGCCAGGTCGCGGTGTCGAAAAGCAGCCATTTGCCTCTATCTCCTCTCCGTAGTAACGGAGTCTATTCGTCTTTATTGGTAACCTACTCCGTTCACTATCGGTTCTGGAACGCTCCCAGGTAATCGACGTTCAGCGTTTCGGCATTGGCGCCGCCGTTCTTGATACCGACGAAGACGGCCATTTCCGTTGGCGAGGAACTGAAGTCGAGTTGGTGTTCGATCGTCTTCAGCGTCGTCGAATCGACCAGTTGCATGTCATCCACGAAGAAGTGGACGAACGCGATCGAGTTCGACTGCGGAATGATCTCGACGCGCAACTTCTGGTAGGCGCTGCCACCAGCAGTCGTCGTCGAGGTGTTTACTGTTTGCGTCGTGGACTTGCTGGTGACGCACTTCCATGCCGTGCCTCCATCCACCTTGTAGATGCAGGCACCCTCGAACGAAGTGGCCATACCGGCGCCATCATCGACGATGGTGTTGGCAGCAACCGCGTCCTTGATGCCAAAAGCGACGTTGGCATCGTCGGTATTGGCCTCGGTAAACTGAATCTGGCATTCCGCGACGATGGGCTTGTCTACCGCGTTCTTGAACAGTTCTTTGGCACTGAACAAGTAAATCTCGTCGTTGTCGCCTGCGGTGCCGTCCGATGGCGTCAGGGCGCAAACCCCTTTGACCCCATCCGAAATGCTTGCCGAGCCGTCGTCCGTTGCGACGATGGACCAATCGCTGTTGGGGAACGCCTCGTAATCCGAGTACGTGATCGTCAGCACGGTCGCAACCGTATTGGCCGCTGCACCGTTGGTCAACGTCAACTCGACCCGACCACCCGCTTCGATCACGTTGTAAGCGATCGTTCCCAGCGAAGTCTGCACATTGTCGGCCGGATGCGTATTGGTCGTGTTGTAAGTCTTCGACACCATCGTGTTCGACCCGTCGGTAACGAGCCAAACAGAGGTGTTCGAGTCATCGATTCCCGCCGCCGTGCCATCGGGAGTAATGACGACACTGTGGACGTATACGCGGCGCGTCGGTGAGAAGATCACCGTGGCCGCGATGTCGGCACCCGCCGCCAAGTCGGCAACCTGGTACGTGTGCGTCTGCCGGGGAGATAAACCAGCGAAATCCGAGAAGACGCCGTAAGAGCGATAACTCGCCAGAGGCGCCGGGAGTTCCAGTAATTTGACCATTGTCCTCTCTCTCTATCCTCTATGCTGACCCTGTTGGCCAGCGTCTCTGTTTATCGAAACCGATCAACCCCGAGCCGCCACTTTCACGCCAATGGCCGCGAGGAAACCGTCCGTCGAATCATCGCCTGGCATCACCGAATGGCTGTTACCGTTGCGATTCTCCGTCAAGGAGAGCGTTCCTGTCGAACCGGAGCGAATCTTTCCCACCAGCCGTGGATTCTGAGCAGCCTTCCACTCGGCCACCATTTCCTTGCGTTCGCTGGCGCTCTCGAGCAGTGACATTGCCTTGACCAGCCGTGGCGTTGCCTTGACTCCTTCATTCTCGCACAACGCGCGAGATTCCAGTTCCGCCTTCAGACGTTTGTTTTCGAGCAGGAGCGAACGCGCCCCGTCTCGTTTGCGACGTTTCGACTCCGGCATCTTCTTGTCCATCTCGTCACATTCCTCGAGAGGCATCTCGTCTTCCTCCGAGGCCTCCAGCGTCGGCTTTTCCTTATCGTCGAGTCCTTCCTCTTCCTCGAGTTCTTCCTCCTCCTCCTCGGGGATCTCCTCCCCCGAAGAGATGAGTTTGTCGCGAGTCTTCAGGAGTAACTTCAAACGAACGAGTTTCGTATCCGAATCCATCGTCTCGTCGTCGAGAATGCCGTGCATTGCCTTGCCGAACCCGTGACGTAACGCCTCCTCCGGCTCCATCTCTGCTGGATCGGCGGCTGCCGCAGGTGGAGCCGTGTCGGTTGGCTCGTTCAGGAGCGATGGCATCTCCATGTCGTCGTCTTCGCGGAGATACTTGTTCTCGAACAATCGATCGATCGTTCGTCGCGCCGGCTTCAAAAGCCTGGTGCGGCCGAACCATTCACGGAGCTTCATGGTGGTTTTCTCTTTGTTACGTTGACAGGACTCGAACAGACTCTCCGTGGTGGCGCCGTCGGTTACCAGATCGACAGACCGAACCTCGGTAATCTCAGTGACGACGAGAACCCCGCCCTCGACGTGCGTTTCGCCATCGGCGTTGTGTGAGAGGGAGTAAGTCCGCGGATGCCTTCGTGCCGCCTCGACGAGACGCGGCGCGAAAGGGTGACTCTTCAGATAGTGGAGGTCCGCGTACAAACCGCCGTCGTTACCAACGCGGACATTGCGCAGCCAGCCGATGTTGGTATCGACGGAGCGCGTCTCGTCGGGTTCGTCGGGATGATCGAGACGAACCGGCTTACCCTCGTACAGATGCGCAGCCGCGGCGACGGCTTCTGGCAGGTAGCGACGTCCGTTGCTGGAGCGCAAACCAAGAACGCGCACGGAGTGAATGACTCCGGCTTCCTCGTCGATCCGATTAGCGGACGAGAGGGAGGAAGATTCGCGCAGGAGACATCGACCAGCAGTTCTCATACTGGTCGATGCTGCAATGTGAGATAGGTGAAGAGCAAATCGGCGAAATGGTCAACTCGGCAGACGTGGATCGAAACCAAGCATGGCGATGACGGCTTTCAGGTCATCCTCGGATGGCATGTCATCGTCGGATTTGTCGTTCGATGCGGACTCACGCCAGTCGGGTAGTGGCTTTTGCGTGTTGCCGAAATAGACATCGGCAGGTAAGCCGGGAACGCTGGGCACGGATTGGAGCCTCCAAAAAGATATGCCAGGGAACTCGATATCACTATGCTATTGTATCAGAAGCATCTACGAATCGGAACGAAAAAAACAACCCGTTCCAAGGGGGATAAATGAATCTCGCGATCATCGATCCCGAAGGAAAAGTGACTGTCGCCGCATCCGAGGGACGCGCTGCGTTGGATCGTGGTGACACGGACCTGGCACGCCGCAAGCATGCCGAGGCAGCAAAGATCGTCGAGGATAACTTGCCAAGCGCGAAGAGCGAGGGAGATAGGAACCTGAACCTGTTCCTTGCAGCCACCCAACGTTACGAGGGCGGAGACTACGCTGGAGCCATCGCCCTGGCCCAACTGGTGAGAAAGCAGGATCTTCCCGACAGGGTGGGGAAACTGCTTCCCGACTTTCTCGAGAAGGCACGGAATCGCGCCGTGGACGATTACGCGGACCAGGTCGAGGAACGATTGAAGGGCCTTTGGTACGCGAAGCAATACCAGGCTGTGATCGAACTGCTACAAGAACACCCCTATGCGTTCGCGCCGAAAAGGTTGGCGATGATTCGGGGGATGTGTTGCAAAGGCTTAGGGGTGAAGCAAGTCGCCGAAACGTTCTTCAGGGATGCTCGTGCTCGGCTCGGAGAACGCGGCACCGAGGGCCATGGCGACGGCGCCCGCCGTGATGGCCGTGCTGCCCCGGGTGGAGCGAGACTCAGCGGCTTTTAGGGCAGGGGCCGCAGAGAGGGCCGTGCGCGATCGAAACGGACGCGAAAGCCAGGCCCCGAGACGGGACCACGCGGAAGGCTTTTGCGCGACAGCTTGCACCGCGAACGACGGTGCATGTAATGCGAGGCGGTGTCACTTGTCACGGCGTGACACTATGCGCCATTGCACGACAAGCACGCGCGCTCCCACGCCTCAAGGGCCGCCCGGGTGATCCAGCGGCGCCCGAGCGCGTCGCGCTTGACGGGTAGCGGCTCGAGGCCGCGGGCCTTCGCCCAGGCTGGATTTGCCCAGCGCTGGACGGTGCGCTCAGACACGCCCGAACCGCCCCGGGCCGCCGCGGAGATGGGGCCCCATTCTCTTAGGGTTTCGGGCATTTGGCCTCCTTGGCCTTGCGCCGCGCTTCGTATTGGACAGGGTACTCGCCGCGGTACATGGCCCGGGTTATCTCGGCGTGCTCCTTTTGCGGCATCCTTCCCACGAGATACCGGAGCCAGCCGAGGGCCGTTGTAACGTGGCTCGAAATGTGGCCTTCGAACGCGTCGAGGCGCTCAGCGCTCGCTTCTTTCACGGATACCTCCTCATTCGCTGCGCCAACCACCGAACGCCCATCCAAACAAGCGCCACATTCAAGCCCCGATGCACCAGACTCCACCAGGGCAGGGCCGCATAAACGGAATCGTCAATCCACGCCGATGTGAACAGGCAAGCGAAGTAAAAGGCCAGATAGGTCAGCATGAACGCCGCAGCGAGGCGCGCGCGATGCCTTTCGAGCCACACCTTGAGCCGCTCGGATCGCGTAGGGGGTAAACCCTCACCAAAAAGAAGGGGGCTCACGGTATCGCCCGAGGGCGCATGGCGAACGACCCGATCGGGCCAGGGACTACCAGACTCAGCCATGCTCCACCACCTTGCACCGGCCCGAGAGCGCCACCGTTCCGGCGCAGTAGGGCGTTTTTCGGAATTTGTAAACGTCACCCGAGACAATGGTGCCTTTGAAGCTCATTCGGACGCCGCTTAACCCGGTGATCTCCACCGGCCCCAAAGCTATCAGATCCCGGATCTTGTCGACCTGCGTCGCGGGGTCTATCCCGGCCCGAGTCATCGACTCAACCACGGCTTGCGCGCGGGGGTCGCTCGCGAACATGTCGGCCAGGATCTCAGCATCTGTCCTCATAAACCTCACCTCCTACATATCCCAACAGCACCGCGCCGGGGGACCTTCACCCGCATCCAATCGCCCTCAGCCATGGCAAGGTGCGCGGACCAATGCCCCAGCACCAGCGCCGCGACCGCGTCGCAGTGGCCACCGCCGCCCCCGACCGCGACGATCTTCCTTCGCGGCATGACAATCGACATGCCGCCGCCGGGGGTGACCTTCCGCTTCACCTGACCAAGCTGGTAGCGGACCATTTCCCGAGCCTCCGATGGCAGATCGCCCAGCGCGAAGCGGCCTTCGTCGAGGGCCTTGCGCAGCTCGAGGTGTGGACCCGCGGGGGAGCTTGGCGCTTCGCTCAGTTGGATGCCGACGGCGTCGGCGTGTTCCCGAATCGACTCGCGCGAAAACGAATCCACCATAAGAGGGATCCCGGGCCAGCGCTTCAGCTCGACAGCCCAACCGCCCACCACTTCGGAAGGCTTCAGAGGCTCGCCGGGGAGCGGCAGGACCTGCGACGCATGGAGCGCGGCATAGAAAGGCCGCTCGTCCTTCGTATCCCAACGGCCGACGACACCGAGGCCCGAGCCATCCGAGACGAAACCGGCATCGCCGCCGACGCCGACGACATCCGGTGGACGGTCCGGAGCCGTCAACGGCAGAGCCCGCCCAATGGAGCCGCGATCGTACAAATGATCGGCGCCACGCCTCAGCGGGATGGCAAGGATCTCGCGGTCCGCATTCTCCGGATCGATGGCCCTCATCTTCCGTTCGAGCGCACCACCTTGATCCCACGTCGGATTGAGCCTCCGGGTAGGCGCGACGCACACCAGCGCGTCCTCGTGCGTGCCCCAGTTTCGCGCGATGGCCTTCTCTAAGACGCCCTCGCCTTCGAGCCAGGGCGTCGACGCGAGCCAGACCTGCCCCTCGGGGACCAAGCGCTGGATGCCGGCATCGTAGATCGCTTGATCGGTGACCGTGTAGCCGTCGCCGGCATAGAAGAAACAAACCTCATCCATGAGGAGCGAGAGCAGCGTCCTCGATCGCGCCGTGGTGCCGCCGCGCCGCGCAGCTCGGACACGGATCTCTGCTAGCTGCCCGTTTGGCCTTCGGATAAGCACCCGCTCCGATGTGCCGACGTCCTCAGGCTCATCGTCCTCGTCGATGGTATCGCCCGACTTCCGACCGGGGCCCGTGGCCTCGGCGATCTGCCGCAGCGCAGGCGAGCTTGCGATATAGCCCTTCACGTAGGAGAGCACTTGGCGCGCGAGGTCCGCCTCCGG
>OFQY01000132.1_pt1 | contig 34832 bp, 50 predicted proteins | sample 1542991 | NCBI WGS metagenome assembly OFQY01 (sample SAMN07774224, study PRJEB24372) | wastewater metagenome | isolation source: Exp Tend VB 10WW | collected 2016-02 | reverse complement strand
GGCTGGGCAGCGATGGTGGTAGGGGTGCTGGGGACGGTGGGGGCTTGCGGACCTGACTGGGATTTGAGTGAAGGCTTCGCACTTAGCATAGACATCAATCCCACTGAATATGTTGGCGCCTTTACCGAGAAAGCGATTCGAGCGTCCTTTTCGTCGGCTATATCACAATTAGGCGGCACGGTAAGTAGCAGTTCGACACAGCTTATTAAGGTTGCCTACATGGAGACTTGCGCATGCAGCCAGTGTGGGCCGAACACTGTAGCGATAGCTAAGCCCAACACCGACACGCTATTCTTCTGTCCGAAGGTCAAAACCAACCAAGCTGCCTTTACCGACGCAGGTGTCAAGCATGAGCTGCTGCATATTCTGGCTAAACGGGGGGATCATCTGCCGTGTGAGACAGGAGGGATGATGGCTGCCGATTTGGCCTGTGCAAAGTCGCTAGGGACCTACAATCAGGCCGATCGAGCGTACCTGTGCTCGGCGGGGGTTCTTGGTGGGATATGCCGATAGCCTAGTAGGTAAAGCCTGTCACCCATACCCAGGCAGCATCGTTGACGTCTGTAAGCTGATAGTCAATTGTGGCTGCCCCCACGCTATCGGCCCCGCTCACAAGCTGTAAGTCAGTGCCGTCGCCACCTAAGCTGATACGCGCAACTGATCGCCCTGTGTCGAAAGTTTGTCCCTGAAACGCAGCACCGGCACGACTGGCTTGAAAAATATAACTGACTTGACTTGCCCCTGTGGGAGCTGGCCCCGCAAAGTTCACTGTCGCGGGGGCAATGGCATGCCCCTCATTCAGGACAAGATTGCCGTCTACAGCGCCTTTACTCTGTAAGTAGTTATAGCTGTATACGTTGTCATCTTGCTTATACCAGACAATGCCTAAGCCCGAGTCTGTGTAGAATGTCGTAATGAACTGATATTGCTCGTCGCCCGTCTTATACCGCAGTCCCGCATCCGGCGCAGTCGTGGACACCGACCAAGTGATAGCACCCGCGACTACGTTGACATACACGTAATAGCGTGTACTAGCAGCAAAGGCGCCACCAGCTAGCGCTTGTGGATCAATCACCGTCGCCACAGTGTGCGGCACAACCGTCCAGACGCCGGCGACCAAGACGACGACGGCGCCGAGCGGCTGAATCGTCATCGCTGTATTCGACGTCGCCACGACGCGACGACGCAGACCTCCACCATAGGTCAGATAGCGCAGGGCTTCGGCGCTGTTTTCCAGGGCCTGAAAGCCAGTGTTGACGCTGAGCGCATTCGCCAGCGTGCCGTCGGTGGGGCCAACAAAGGTCTGAACAATCTGGGTAGGCGTGGACGGGGTAATCGCGGTCATGCGTCAAGGTAGCGGCGACGCCGCGGCAGCTCAATCTACTACGCCGACGACTGTGTGAACGTGGGTGTAGAAATCAGGCAGCCCGCCCTCCTCATACACCACACCAACTCGACCAGCGATGTAGGTGCCAGGATCACTGACTACCTCAGACCACGACTCGTACGGTTTGCCTGTGGTTTCGTGTGCGATGTACTGTTCACGAGTGACAGCACCCACGAGATAGGTATTTGTCATACCTACCTCTACCCGCCGCCGCCCAGCAGTCGTCGCAGCTCAGCGACTTCGCTGCGCAGGGCGGCGATGTCGTTGGCGGCCCGTTCGTCGCGCTCGCGGTCCATGTCATTCTGTCGATTCTGCGACAGCAGAATCAGCGGCGACTGGAAAGTCGAGACGACGGTGAGAATCCAGTTCAGAAACAGGAAGGGGTATGGATCGCGCGGCTGGGCAGCGACGGCGTTGACTGCGACCCACAGCAGACATGCCACACCGAAGACGCCGATGAAGGCCCAGCTGCCGCTAAACGCAGTGACACCGTCGGCCCATCGCTGGGCACGTGTGCGTGTATCTGTGGTCACGACATCGCCCGCGGCGACAGCCACAACGCCAAGTCGAGGTCGTCACGCAGTCGTCGAAGCTGCCGCAGGGTTTCTTCGACGACCGGTTGCGTCGGCGCAGCATATGACCCACCGGCTAGCACGGTGACAGCGTCGTCGATGTTCTGACGATAGGCTTGCGGCTGCGCAGCTCCACGCGCCTCTATGGCCCGCAGCAGCAACAAAACCGCCGACGCAGCCTCCTGCCCCCACACGTCCCGCAGTGCTGTCGCGCAGTCGCGTAGCGAGGGCAGTGACGATGCAGCCGACATGTAGGCGACGCAGAGTGGCTCGATCGCTTGGGCTCCGACCTCGTTGCTGCGTTGCAGCAACTGCGTCAACGCCGTCCAGCGCTTCGCAGGGGGGGCCTTGCCATCGCAAGCAAGGGCCATCAACGCAGTCAGGCTATCCGAGGTAGCCCCCTGCGATGCAGGGGCATTATCTGCGCGTTTAGGGGCCTCTGGCGCAACGCTGCGACCCCGCGACACGATCGCGTTGATCTGTTCATACAGCGCCTGCGCGGTCTCTTCGTAGACACCGGCCAACACTGCGGCGTCTGCGGCGATCAGGCCGAGCTGCTTACGGGACGCGGCAGCGACGAGTGCGCGTTGCGCTACGGCTTTGGCCTGCATCGCGGCAGCTTCGCGTGACAGCGACTGGACGACGGCTGCGGCGTCGAGGGCGATGCGTGTAGTATCGGTGCGTGTAGACTCAGTGCCCACGCTACGCCTTCCCCCGCCTCGTCGTCACGATGTCGCCACCGTGACGCGCAGACGCACGCAGCATCGCGCTGCGAACTTGCAACAGCGCCGTGTCGAATGCGACGTCGAGGGCGGTGCCAGTCTTGCCACCGTCCACGTCGGCCCGAAGCTTTGCGAAAATCTGAGCGATCTCGTCCATGTGTAAACCCCTATGGTTGTTGCTGCGTGGCTGCCGTGCTTACGCGGGCTGCACGTCTGCCACTTCGACGACGACGCCGGTGGCGAAGTCGAGGCGCCAGTCAGCCTTCGTGGCGTCGATGCCGCGATCCTGCAGCATGGCGATCAGGCGGCCGGTGCAATGCCGCGACGTGGCTGCGAGGTTCTGTTCGGCGAGCAGGCGCATGCCCTCAAGGGCGCGAAGCTCGCCGAGTTCTTCGGCAGTTAGGCGAATGGCGGGGCGGACGGTGGTGGCGGGGGAGGTAGGGTTGGTCATGGTGTTCTCCTGCGACTACAGCAGACCGCGCAGCACACCGGCGACGATGGCCGCGCGTTCTTGAAAATTGGTTGTCTGAATCGGCACATACGGGACGTCGCCGAGTTCCAGCAGCAGCTTGACCGCGCCGTCGATGCGGTGAACGCCACCGACGTCGAGGTCGCCCTCAGCACGGACGCCGTCACGCACTGGCACAACACCGGGCCGGACAAAGAAGACGGCGCCCTCGCAGCGGCGCACCGCGTCGCCAATGCCGCGGACATAGCGCCGACATGCGGCCGAACGCCACATCGCAGCGGCTGTGCCGTGGGCCGCGTTCTCTGCAGCGTATGCGACGTTGTCGAAGGCGCGGTCGCTGACGTAGCGCGAGATGCCCTGCCCGACGCGCAGCTGCGCAGCAAAGACGTTCTTCTGAAACCGCGTCACCGCGTCGAGGTCAGTGCGCAGCTTGTCAAAGCCGCCGCCCATCTTGGCGATCTCGATGCGGGCGATCTCGTCGAGAATGGGCAAATTGTAGGCGGCAGCGATATGCCGTACAAGTACTGACTTGCCCGTTGCATGGCTCCCGACGACCTCAATGCGAAGCGGCTTGCTCGGGGCGCTGCGGAGTGCGCGGGTCTTAGCTGACATCAGGATGTGAACCTCTCGCTGCTGCTGCACTGCGTCGCCACCGCCACGCCGATATCGCCGTCAGGACGATAGCACAGATGGCTAGCGACGGGATGCGCGTAAACAAGGTGTGATAGGTGGCGAAGAGAATGTTGGCCAGCGTCCACAGCTTATCGCTGCCTCGCCACTGAGCGACAAAGACGAGGGCGACCGGCAGCCATCCGACGGCGCTGACTGTTGCAGGTGCGAAGCTGGGCAGCTGCAGCAGCGTCACGACGATGCCTCGCCGCCGCGACCAAGTCGATCCCGCGCGTCACTGCCGCGTCGCCACACCACCGTGCCGTTGTCGGCCTGTACTTCGCCGATCGCCGCCTTCACTGCAACGACGTGGCCGACAGGGAAGATTGTGTCACCGCGCACTGCGACGACTTCGGCGACGTGTGGGCTGCGAGGCTGCGAGGTGTCTACGTCGTCGCCGACTGCAACCTCGCCAGGTCGTCGCTGCCGCACGTCGAAGGTGACGTCACTTACGCGGTCGCAATGCACGATGGTGACATCGCTCAGACCTGGACGTAGCGTCGTCGGCGTGGCCGCGGTGGGGCCGTTGCTGCGGACGTTGTAGCGACCGCGCAGCCGAGCAGCTTGACGACCGCTGCCCGGCACGACCGTGTGGCAGACGTCACATCGCTTCGGCGACTTCGTGATGACGTGGTCGCAGTTCAACATACATAGACTCTAGCACGTCTGCGACGCGACTGCAAGTACTATTTTGCTAGGCGCTGCGCCTGCATTTGTGCGAGCATGTTGCGGCAGAGGGCATCAGGCAAATCTGTAATCGAGAGACGGATCGTACCTATTTCGCAGTGGCGATGCGGTCGAGGATGGCAGCGAGTTGCTGCCGCAGCGTCGAGTCGAGACAGGCTTTCAGCCAGGCATCGTCGCGGATGTTGCTCAGTCGAGCAACCACGGTGCGAGCAGCCAAGTGCTGCGCAGTGTAGTCGCTGTGCTGCTCGGCGGCTGCGTCGAAGGGCTCGATGTAGTCGCTAGCACCACGTGTACCCCGCTCGTTGCCACGCTGATCGAAGAGGCGACCTGACGCCAGCTTCACGTAAGGCGACGTCGCCGGCCCGAGAACTGCGACGACTTTGTCGCGAGTTCGTGTTGACGGCCAGGGCACGGCGCTGAAGGTTCTCTGCGGCTGCGCGATGACCACGTCGTCGCCGACGCGTAGGGTAAAGCTCGTGGAGTACGAGCGAATCGTGATTTCTGTGCGTGTGCTCATGTGCTACACCTTGTGTTGTAGTGCTCGACGACGCCGACGCCGATCAGCCGAGTTACCGCCACCCTGATAAACCTTATGCTGTAGCCAGGCTTGGTCGGCGACCGCATCCAGACTCGTTGGTGGCTCGACCTCTACACAGAGGCGTAGCACGTCGGGACTGGGCATATTGAGCTGAGCGTACCACCCAACCTTGCGTCGCTGTCTTTCGGTGCGATCTGGCGCGGCGTTGATGTAGTCAACAACCTCTCGACGTTGCTCAGGATTCAACACATTACACCTTCCCTTCTCGTCGCAGTTGCAGAAGCAGCGCAGACACCGCACAGTCGCGGGTGCTGTTGCCGGTACGCGTCTCGACGACGCCGCTGCGCGACCAGGCCCAGCCACCGCGCGGTGCGCGAAAGACTGAGCCCAGAACGCGACCCTGATGCTGCACTTGGCCGACGTCGTCGATGGTGACGGCGACTGCGGCGCCGATGCCAGGCTGCCAGGTGAAGCGGACGGCGGCCATTAGCGCACCGCCACTTTGATGGCTGATCCGTAGGCAAAGACGCCCCGCTTTGCCATATTCTTGATCATCCGGTTAATCTGAGCTTTGCGATACAGCTTCTGAGAGGCTCGGCCATTCCACACGAGAACCCACAGCGTCGTAAATTTCATCGGCTTGTTCATACTCAAAGTATCGTCCGGCCGGCCCAGTCTGTCCACAATTATTTTCAACTATTTTGTAAGTGCTTGAAATTGCACGCAACAAAGTCGCACCTGCCACCGCCTCGCCTATTTATCCGCCCACGACTTCACCACCAAGTCGCCGTCCCGAGCGTCGCCCGGCTCTACAGGCAGATCAACCACACCGGCCCACCGCAGCCCAGCCGCGAACCAGTGGCGCACGCATCCAGCGGCAGCCAGGCGATGATCGGCAGCGGCATCGACGTCGGCCTCGTCGTGGGCCATAGAACCGCAACGTGCATCCCATACCACCGCGTCTGCCGCTGCCAGCCCCCGGGCGACGAAGTAGCGATCGTGTTGATCAAACTCTTCAAGAATCTTGTCTAGCGCCCACTTGATCGCATCGGCCTCGGTGCGCAGCCACACGAAAGCGACGGCGTCGGTGCCCTTGACGGTGAGGCGGCCGTGTGTCCGCTGACACTCCTCACACCACGCCGCTGTATCGCGATCGTATTTATCGACCTCTTTGCGCAGCCACAGACGCCCACCCGTGACCAGCGACCACGCCGCGCCGTAGTGCGCCCCGTCGATGACGACGTCGATCTCGTTGCAGCGGCGAATATGCGCCTTCTGAAAGCCGAAGAGGCCAACGTAGCGACGTCGCCAAGCTTCGCGAATTAGGTTCCACTCCTCTAGCTTCAGAATCACCGGCGGCTTCGCCGTGTCGCCTGCGCCTTTGAGCCGCGCGACGCTGCCGAGATTGAGGGACGTGTAGTTGCCTGTCTTGGCCGGCTGCCGCAGCGACTTGACAAACTTGTGTTTCTTGTGGCGCTTGTCATACCACTGAAAAAACTCGGCCTCTGTCGTCGCTGCGTCGATCTGCTTCGTCGCCACGCCGAAGTCGTAGGCCAGCTTCAGGTGCGCGTCGCGGTCAAGGTTGAAGTCTTCAAGCAGCTGCGCATCCTGTGATGCTTGCGCAGCAATGCGCATGTGCGCCTGCGAGAAGTCGGCGACGATGAAGCTGCGCGGTCGTGCTTCCCACTCTGCAGCGAGGCGCTCGTACCAGGCGATGCGATCGGCGACGCGAGAGGTGTCTACAGCATTGCCGAAGTCACTGCCCTCGGTGTCGTCTGCGTCGTCATCGTCGAGCATCGCATCCCAGCCCTGCACCACCCTTGGCATCGATGCCACACCACGGCCCACCTCGGCTGCGAACGGGTCTGTGGCCTCGCCACGCAGTCGTGCAATCGCCCAGCGCAGATACCCAGCCGCGTCGGCGTCGTGACCGACGAAGGGAATGCGCGGCGACATGGCGGCGGGCTCGCCGACGAAGCCCATGGCGCGATGTATCAGCGCATTGATTTTTGGCTGAGGATTCGCCGACTGCTGCAAACTCGGCTGACGACAACTTGACCTGCCATGACCACGCCCCGCAGTGTCGTCGCCGCCGCGATTCTCACCGCCCGCGATCTGCGCGTACTCGCCACGCACTCGCGCATCGCGACGCAGTCGCCGTCGCACACCCTCCATCCACTTCAGGACGACACCCATGCTGCGCCAGTCAAGCAGGGCGGATATCCAAGGCAGGTGTGACCATCGCGTCAGCACCGCTTCGGCGACGCTGTGGTCGGTGCTGTCCGCGTAGCGATCATCTTTTTTCTTGAAGGCGTAGTCGAAGCGTTTGCCGAGAATGAATAGCGGCTGCTTCCGCGGCTTGGCTTCGTCGAGTTCGTAGAAGAGATGTGGCTTGCCGTCGATGTCGTAGCAGTTGTCCAGCGACAGCGCGACGGCGACCACCTGCGTCTTTGACGGTTCGATGCCGGGGTAACGCTGACGGAACGGGGCGATAGCTAGCTCGCGACCACGCCGCCACATCTCGATGTGGTCGTTAAGCATCGCAGGGTTGACGGGCAGCCCATTGAACTCGAATTCGACGAAGGCGGCGACTGCGTTGCATTCGGCAAGCGCTGTCGGCAGCATCCCCGCGGCGTGGATGAGACCCCCGATCCACTTGAACAGCGGAATCATCACCAGCGCGTCGGTGGCGGCGTAGTTGATCTGCGCGTTCGATAGACGCCAGCGCCACTCAGATTTCTGCAGCCGCTTCGACACCGCCCAGACACCCGGCGCAGCCGCAGCAACAGCACGTTCCGTCAGGAAGCCTAAGCCGTGGCGTGTGCCCTGAATGCCGGCCCAGTACAGCTGGGATAGCAACATCGTGCAGCGTATGCCACGCATCCGCCAACCAAAGTGAATGCGCAGCCACAACGCATCAAACTTCGCATGGTGCAGAATCTTCAATCGAGTCCGCGACTCGACGAGGTCGCGCAGGACGTCAAGAAAGCTGCCCTTGACATACGGCTGCGGGGCGTCGCTGCGACGCTGCACGATCCCCTCGTCGCCGTACAGCCGCAGCCGTGCAGCTCTATCGTCGCCGACACCGCCCAGGTCTGCAACTAGGCAGACACCAGACGGAAGCGCAACCTGCACTAGGCGTATCGTCGATGCAAAGGGATCGAAGCCGTCGCGGTTGGCGTCGTCGTCAACGGTCGGGGTGCCACCCGCCGCTGCGCAGTCGTCATAGCCCTCGGTGTCGAGACCGCAATGGGTGGTGGTTGATAGCTCGGTGAGGGCTGCGACCCAGCGCGGATCTGTGACCAAGACGACGCGGTCGTCGAGGGGGACGTCGGGCTCAAGAGAGGAGTCGAACGTCAGCTGACGACGAGAGGGTTTACGGGCCACGCTGACACCATAACTCGTAAGCTGAGATACCCACAGCTAGCTCAGCGTGTGACCCAGCTAGGTGGCGTCGCCTCGACGATTTGATGGTCGATATCATCGTTGCCAAATTCACCCATCTCTACCCCGCGACCATGATGTTTCACGAGCAAGCGTTAGATAAGCGGCTTCAGCATCTCGTCGCAAGGGTACGATTCAGCATGCCGGCCATGACTGGCCCGATAACACTGTCGGGGTGACTAGAAAGTGTGTCAGTTGGCATCGCTGCAGCCGCGTTCGCACATCGAGTGTGATTGTCGTCAGGCCGCCGCAGACGAGCAAGCTATGCCAGCCGGGCAAATAGGTCTCGCCGAAGCGAGCTAGTCGCTCGGTAGGTTCAGGTGCATCGAACACAGCGGCTCGACCGCACGGAATCGACTGCAGGTTGCTGCCACGCCGATACCAAACTTCTCGTCGCCCATTGACGTATGACGATTTCGTGACTTCGGCGAGTGGCTGCTGTTCGACCCAGTGACGCAGCCAATTCGCAGCTTCAGGACCGATGCGACCGATCAGTTGTGCGTGCATGTAGTCTTCCCTCGCCGCGCAGCAATCGCAGCTATGTCGGCCTCGACGTCGCGCAGGATGATCCAGAGCCGGCGAAAGCGTCGCAGGTAACGACCAAAGCGCAGCAGCTTCGACCACTGCGCGGTGTTGAGTTCACGCCAGGGCATAGGCTAGTGCAGCGGCAAGTGGTCGGTCAGCCCGACGAAGACGTTGTCTCGATGCGGCCCAATCGCCAGCGCTGTGACTGTGCCAGGCGGCACTTCGGTCAAACCATCGTCGATGACGAGATGCGCCGTCAGGCCGCGAAGCTGAGCTTCTGCATGGAGATCGTGCAGTTGCTTCTCCGTCGTCGCTTTGACGACGATCTTGCGGAAGTTGCCATGCAACCAAGCAGACTGCTCTGCGGTCAGAGCGGGAGGTCAGTGCGTACTCGCGTAGCCACATCGACGCTGCGTGTGCAACCTGTGCGCACTCTTTGCCGCGTCGTAGCTTCAGGTCAGCCCGGATGACGACGACTTGCTTGATGGTGGCGTCACTCATTGTGACGACACTACCACGTTCCGTCGTCGCTGTCAAGTAGTTTACGCAGCTGACACGACAATGCGGCGGGCTCGATTGGAGTCGATCATGCAGTCACACCCTCAGTGTAGCGCACCACTTTGCCCGTCGGTCGTTTGGCGAAAGCGAAGTGTGCATCTTTGCCGGGCGACAGCGTCGCGGTGATTTCGACTTCGGCGCCGCGAAGGCTGGCGAGGCGTCCATTTGGGCCGATCGGAGCGGCTTCGAGCATGGCTGTCGGCACCGTGCCCCACGCTAGCCATGTGCCAGTAGGCGTCGTGACCTTGATGGTCATCTTGTACCCGACACCATAAACACCGTCCGACGACTTCGCCGACACGACAACGCCGCGGAAGGTCTGACGTCCGGTCGGCGCTGCAACGTGCTGCTCGACTGCGCGGGGCGTCGCGGCTTCGGTGGCGATCTTCATCACAAGCGCGATCTGCTTTTCCGACAAGTCGCCAAACTGGCGAAAGCGCCTGGCGATGTCAGCGACGATATTGTGCTCGACGGCGAGAGCTGCTTCCAGCCCCGGGTGTGCAGCGAGGAAAGCGGTGCGGATGGCAGACCGCACTGCGGTCGCCTTGCGACGATCCGTCTCAACCTCGAAGGCGCTGCGATCGGCCAGCATCTCGTACTTGGCCGCGCAGTCTTGTCCGACGTGTAGGTGCTCACCTGTCGCTTCATGACACCACACATCACCGTAGATGAAGTTGGCACCACAGATTGAGCACTTACTCAGACCGCCAGTGTGGGCGAAGGTGTGCTTCTGCCGCAGCTCCATGACATAGTCAACGTTGTAGGGCGGCACGGGCCAGTTATTGACCGTCGTGGCGAGGTGGTAGCTAGTCACATAGCGGTAGTCGGCCGGGATGATTGCGGACGGGCGGTGGATGTCGGTGCGCTTCGTGGTGGACATACCCAAAGTATCGTCAATGCCCTGCAACCTGTCCACAACTATTTCATGCCTATTTCATAAGCGCCCGATTTCACACGTAACAAAGTCGGCGCTGTTTCGCAGCCACAGCCCGCCTACACACCCCACGGCGCAGTCATGTGGCCGCCGTCCACCAGCGCCAGCAGTAGCCGTCCCGTCGTCGTCGCATCAACGACTGCGCTGTGTGCGGTTCCCTCGACGATGACGCCGTGCTGCGACGCCATCGTGCTGAGGGAGCGAGCCCCGCGGCGGTACTGTGGTAGCCGACTGGTCGTCCCGGCCCACGGCATCACATCGATGTGTCGTCGCTGCAGCTGGGCAGCCTCGTAGCAGTCGCCGAGGCCGTGTCGCCAACATTCCACTCGCAGGCATGGCAGATCGTATTCGTCGCCGTTGTAGGTCGCGACGATCGGCGCCGCAGTCAACGCTGCGAGGAGATAGGGCAGTGATATCGCCGACGTCGGCGCAGTGATGACGTCGTCGTCGGCGATGCCGTGAATCCGCGTCGCTTCACGTGGAATGCGAACACCCGGATCGACGCGGCTATGCTGCGCCTTGGTAAACCAGACGCCGTCGCTGCGTGTGAAAGTGACTGCCGCCCATTCGACGATGCGAGCAGTGGCCGGGTGTCGTCCGGTCGTTTCGAGGTCAAAGACGGTGAAGGTTGGGGATGCTAAGGTGACATCGTGGGGCATGCTGCAAGGTGACGCAGCAGCGTCAGCCTACGCGGCGCTGTAGACGCAGGCGCGGGTGGCGCCGCTCGACTTGATCAGTCCCTCAGTGCGCATCGCTGAGAGCGGCAACGGGGCCGTCAGCCCGAGCTTCTCGGCGATCTTGTTGCGGGAAAGGGCGCCTTCGCGCTTCAGTAGCGCGACGATGCGGTCGCGGATGTCAGTGTTCTTCGTGCGGGCCATGTCGGTGTCCTCGGTGGTTGTTGTTGCGTGGTGCGGGGGCAGCGGAGGCGTGTGTGAGCGGCCATGTCACGCTCCTTTGGACTCACACGCCTCTCCGCGACACTGTGAGGCTAGAAGGGCAGATCAGAGTCAGGACGCACCGGCCCACCCTGCACCGCAGGCGGTGGCGAGGTCGGGTTGCGGGGGCTGCCGCCACCCTTGGCACCGTCGCCGAAGTCCTTCTTCGGCGGACCAGCCTTCGACGCAGCCAGCGAGGCGAGCAAGCCGCTGCCGCCGAGACGCTTCATCAGGTCGTCGGTGGCGACCTTGGCGGCGGGCTGGGTGATGCCGCTCAGCGGGACAACGCGACTGGTAATCGGGGTGCCGCCGTTGTTGGGTGTGAAGGTCTCTTCCTGAACCTTGACGTTGAGCAGCTTGGCGCCGACGCCCGACACCGTCGAGTCGTTCATGCGCGCAAGGAAGGCGGTCTCGGCCGCAACAGCCTGCTCGGCCAGCTTGGGATCACTGGGGTTCTTGGTGAACGCGTCGAAGGCAGCATCGACGTCGTCGAAGCGAAAGCCCATAAAGCGCATGTTCGCCCAGGTGTAGGGCTTCGCGTCGGGCGACAGCGCCATGTCGGTGACGATGTTCTTGCCGGTCACGTCGTTGCCGGACAGATCCTTGCCCTTCAGCACGACGAAGAGGCAGCGCAGCGAGTCGTTGCCCTTGTCGTTCGTCACGACAGCGTGGTCAACGAGGACGGCGTCAACGGGCGGGACCGTCTTCGTCTTGTCGCCCTTGATCTGCGTGATGAAAGCGTTGTCGCGTGGATTGTGAGCCTCGGTCAGCTTCAGTGAGGCGCCTTCGGCGAGGGTCGGTAGCGTGATGGGGGTGCTCATTAGCTCATTGCTCCTGTCGGTGTTGCGTTGTGGTGTTACGTGGGCGTTGTCAGTTTAGCACAGATTGATGATTGTTGCAAGTGGAAAGTGAACGTTACTTCGACGACGACGCCGCGGCGACACCGCCACTCAGTCGCAGCTTGGCAGCGTCTTTGGCGGCGATCAGGGCATTGCGTTGGTCATCAGTGAGCAGCGACGCACCCTGCCGCGACGTCAAGGCGTAGACCTCCTGCAGCTTCTCCATCGTCGCAGATTCGGCGATGGCTTTGCAGCGACGAGCTACCCAGCCGCGGGAACCGACAGGGTCTTCGCCCGACTTCGCCCAGTTGGCGATAACACGTCCCGTCTCAGGGCTGATGACCGCCGGAATGCGGGCGCTGAATAGGCCGGTGCGGTCTTTGCCGGTGCCGACGACAGCGCAGTGCGTGTGATGATCGATCGACATCTGCAGATCGAACTCGTACTCGGTGCCCTCACGCTGCTTGGCTTTCAATCCGAGCTTGGTCACGTGGGTCTTCTCGCCGCCCTTGCCGTCGGGCACCTTGGCGATTTCGATCTTCTGTTCTTCGCGCAGACACGCAACGATCGGAATCGGAGCGCGGCGAATGCAGTCAAGCACGCGTTGATGTGCTGGTCCCGTCACAGCCCAGTCGCTGGCACGTGCGCCAAGCCGTCGATTCCAGTCGAGCACGCCGCCCTCGCCGTCCCATTCGTGGGACAGGCTGTCGAGTACAAGCACCCGCTTTTTCGCGGCGACGACTTCGGCGATCAGCTTGATCCAGCGATCGGGGTGATAGGGTGGGTCGAAGACGATGTGTGTGAAGCGTCCGATCTCGACGGTTTGCGCGGGCTCTCCCGTCGTGCTGCCGCCGACCATGAAAGCCGCATCGACGTAGTACTTGGCCGACTTGTTCTCGGTGTCGGCGACGACGACGTCGCTCCAGTCGGCTTCAGTGGCGCCCTCGATGAGACCATAGGCCAGCATCAGGGCGCTGAGGGTCTTGCCGCTTCCGCTGCAGCCGGTCAACAGAATCTTCGGAATGACCGCTTCGCGGGTAGCTTGAATTAGTTGAAATTCACCCATGTGAGGTGTGCCTTTCGTGGTCGTCGAAAGTCAAGTCAAAACGGTTGGCGATGCGAATCAAGTAGACAAGCACGTCGCCCAGCTCGCAGGCCAAGTGCTGCTTGTCGATGGGGGTGTTGTCGCGGATATGCTTCTTCAGCAGTTCCATGACTTCACCGACCTCACCGGAAAGCCCGGCAGTGATCACATAGAGCGTGCTGATGTCGGGCCGCTGATTGAGCGGGCGAAGTCCGGCTGAAACGACAGCCATGACCTGGTGTAGACGGTCTAGGGCAGACATGTTACCTCATGGTAGTAGTGGTGGGCGACCCATTGTACCACAGCGACGGGACGTTGTCAAGTCTAGTCGAAGTGAAAGCCCAGCGTGAACAGCGCGTCTCGGTCTACCAGAATCAGATTGCTCAGCCAGCGCGACAGGTGCTCGTACAGCGCCAGCGCGTCCGCGTACTCGGCGAACTCTCGATCGCGGCAAATGCTTGTGTCGTCCGCGCCCCAGAAAGCGATGCGCACAGACCAGAGCGGTTTGATGTAGAGTGGTGCGAGGCTGACGAAGCCCTCAACAAAGCCACCTTCGTCTGCGCACGTAAACAGCTCGTGCCACTGTACGTCGCCAAGCGGCTTGCGCTTGGCATCGACCAGTATCGAAGCAGAGCTAGACATCCAGGCATAGTTCGGATACCATTCGTTACATGTAGGTATGGCGCGACGAGTGACGCGGTGTATAGGCTCGGTGGTCACAGCAGCACATCCCAGAACCGCGCAGGCAGAGCAACGTTCCGTAGCTCGACAACGCCGCGAAACAGAGGTGCGATATCGTGTGGACTGTAACCAGCCAACCCACATCCGATCTCGGTGACGAGAAAGTAGTCGTTTGGGTGCGCCTGTGCGTGCTGTATGAAGTCGTCCACATACTTGCTGATGTCGCGCAAGCATAGACTCACGCGCACATCCGCGGGCTTTGTAGGTATCGCGTAGGTCTGACCCGCGCGTCCAGCCGCAACGGACTTGCGCGCACCCCATTGCTGAGCTGTCAGAGCGGCACCGCGACTGTGTCGTCCGGCTTCGTTGCTGCCGAAGACGAAGACTTCATGTGGCTTGAGTGATGTGATGTGGTTGGGTGTGATCTTCCGAGGTCCCTTCGTCGCCAGTTCATCGAGCCGCAGCCATCGCTTGATCGCTTCAGCAAAGCACGGCGCCGGGCAAGCTCCTGGCCTACGTTTAGCGACGAAAGCAGCCGCTTCGGTGTAGCTCATGCCCGCATAGCGACAGAGATAGGCGATGACGACCGCAACGCTACGGGACTTGCCTGCGCCGCAGTGTACGAGGACGCAGCCGCGTCGAATGTGCGCCGCGATAAACGCGGTGGCGTCGTCGAGGTAGGTGTCCAGATCGTTGCCGTATGTCTCGCCATTATCAGGACGAACGCGGCTAGTTTCACCGTCAGAGATGTTGATGTGAAGGACAGGTATGCAGCCAACAGGGATCAGAGGATGCGGTCCTAAATCCGGCAGGCTGCTTCGCGCAGGCAAACGGATGCTGCCCAGAATCTCTGGTGCCCCCGTCACCTCGTCCCACGGCGACGTGCTCAACACTGACACTACGGCGACGAAGCCAGGCGTCGCCCGCGATGCGACGTTGCCGATGGCGAGACGGTCGGTGATGAAGCTGTAGTCGTTGCCGCCGAAGTGCATGGCTTGGATCTGCGCGGCAGCTTCGCATTCAGTCGGCTCAGGGGCGTCGGGCTCAAGCGGACGAACAGCTGGGGTCCAACCGGAAAAACAGCGCAATCCCGCCGCATCAATCTCCTCGCCATCTTCGTCTATCCATACTCCGCCACCCTCACGGTCCCCCCACCAATACACCTGCTCTGGCCAATAACCATCATGCTTGTTCGCTAGCCACGCCTGCACCCAATGCTCATCAGGCGGCGCCTCGCTCATCGGTCGCATGCGCTCGAAAATAGGTAGTCTACTCATCGCTGCACACCCTCAGCGTATCGGCGATGGCGCGACGCAGCGACGACTGCTTGTCAGTGTTGCCCCACCAGCCGTTGTCGGGGTCGGCCTCGTTGACGTGCGGCGACGGCACGACGATATGGCCGTGGCATAGGTCTAGCAGTCGCATGTCGTGCAGACGGGGATCGATGCGGCGGAACGCGTTGGCGACCTTGCCGCCGAGCAGCACGACGAGGTCGAAGGCCAGCGGCGACGACGCAGCCTCCAAGCCGTCGAGCACGCCGACGAGATACTTCGCGCCCCACGCAAGGTCTGCGTCACTGCATGCGCTGCCGGGCGGCAGCAGATCAACGGCTAGGTCGATTTGCAGCCCTGCATCGACAAGACGCTGCCACGCTGTCGGCGTCCGCTCGGCGCTAAGCCCCGGCAGTGCGCACATCTTCTGCCACGTCCACGGGCCGATCCACGGCGGATGCGGTGTGTCGTGGCGACGAAACTGCCGCAACCCGACTGCGAGGACGCGGGGGCGGCGGGGTGGGGTGATAGGGGGGTAGCCGACAGATGCGTTATTCCACTCGATGCTACCTGACGTTTCCATGTGTGCATTCTCCTGCTCTGTGCGTGTGTGTGTACTCTGCGTTACTTCAATGACTCGCTGCGGATAAGGCGCAGCTCCTTTTGATGTGATAAGAACCTTGTAAACCACATCGACCACCTTTTCGAGAAGCGATATTTACGCCTAGTTTGCGCAGATGCTGCAATATTGCCGACGGTGATACCTGATACTTTTCACCCAAACACCGTAAACAACCCTCGTTAGCGAAGTAGGCTTGAATACACAGCGCAAGTGTTTCAGATGTATATTGTGGTTTATTCCCGATTCGACCCTCTGCAACAGCAGCAGCAAAGCCTTGTCGGCGCTTGGCCTGATTCACGGGATCACCCAGACGCGCGCTGCTAATCCGAATTAAATCCAAGTTCGTGTATGCCTGGCGAATGCTCGCGGTGCGCTTATCGTTGGTGTCTTTGCGTTGAAGACCGGCTAAGCGTTTTTCTCTTTGGTCTGGTCGACTCCATATTTGTCGTAAAGCTGCTGACAGCTTCAAGCGTGTGGCAGCTGTGGGTGTGCAGCCTGTAGGACCTACACCGCCTTCAGACGTATTTACGAGCTTAACACCTAAAGCCTTGTAATGCTTAATCCAGTGTATTTCACGCTCTCGCCAACCGTCGGGTTCTTCTCCCGATTCGATTTCCTCGATGTCGGGTTTAAACCCACTAGACAGCAGCTTCCGCAACCAATGCGACCTGTGATTCACAAATAACCAGTCGCCAGATGCTGTAAGCCGGCACGCATCTTTTACGTGATTATACAGTCTAACCTGTAACGACTGCTTCGTGTAGCCTACATATCGTACAGGCTGTGTGACATCTAAAGCCGCGGGCTCTTTCAGAATATAAATCCGCCAGGTCATTTTAATGCTTCGCTTAAAATTAGTCTAAGCTCTTTTTTAGAGCGAGTCAAGGCCACAAATTTTAGACAGGTCGCCTCACGGCGCTGTCGCTCATGCTTGAACGTCGCTGACAAGTCGGGTTTGTGATAGTCGAGCCACCAGACGCGGTCTGCCTCAGACCCCTTGGCGCGGTGGACAGTTGTCAGCGTCACCATCGCGTCGCGGTTGTCGCCGTCGCCGAAGAGGTTTTCAAGCTCAGACTTCAGTGTGGCGATGTCGTCGCTATCTGGTAGACTGTCTGCGATAGCGACGATGACGTCGCGGCGATCTGCGGCTTCTTCCAGGGCTGCGTCGTCGTCGAGTTCACACGTTCGCGCGATCACCTTGTTCGTGTAAGCGTCCACCTTCTTTAGCAAATCAGTCACCGACGACGCACGCATAGCATCGACGAAGGCGAGCAATCCGCGCCCGAGGTCTTTGCCCTGAATACGTGCCGGAATGCGATTCTTGAACAGGTAGTAGGCTGCCTTGACGAGCGGCGCCTTGGCTCGGCAGATGACGAGGTCGCCGGGCTGAAACATAGACGCCGTCAGCGTGGGATGATGTCGGTTGGTTAGAACACCATCGATCTCACATGTGCAATCTAAGCCATCGTCGCCGACGTTGTTACAGCTCAGCTTTCCCTCCTCGTCGTAGCGTTCAAGCAGCCCCACGTCTGCGCCGTCGCGGGCTTCGATGCTCGGCACCAGCGTCTGCGCTAGGGCGATGTGTGACGTCGGGCAGCGGTAGCAGATCGACAGCGGCAGCTGCCGCGCCCCGACCGCTGAGATGATCTTCGACATCGAGTCAGCGTCTGCGCCGCGAAACGACATTATCGCTTGCTGTGGGTCGCCCACCCCTACAAACACACATCGGGGGCGTTGTGGTGACGCAGCAGACGACTGCTGCGACCCACCGCTGATCAGTCGCAGCACCATCTGCCGTTGCAGGTGGTCTAGGTCTTGCAGCTCATCCACGAAGAGGGCCTCGCCGTCAAGTCGCCACGACGACCCGACAGCAAGTGTAGGCAGGTAGAGCATATCGGTATAATCGACGATGCGGTGGCCAAATCGAATCGACTTGCGCAGTACGTCCCGTGACCAGCCGATGAGCTGCGCCGGGCTGATGCCGTTGACGTAGATGTCGTAGTGCTGCATCAACCCTTCCCACACGAAGTCGGTGTCATCGACCAGACCACGCAGGGGCAGCACGTCATTGACCGCCACATCGCCAAAGGCCCCTGAATCACTGTTTAGGGCGCCTTCGACATCACCCCCCTGCCCTACCCCTACCCCACCACGTAGGTGCGCCTTTTGACGGCTTCCAGGCACGATGCCGTGCATGCGGGCGAGGTCAACCAGCTTAGCGACCTTGAAGCGAAACCATTTCGGTATGCGCCCGGCATCGACCTCGGCGCCGATAATGCGGGCGAGCTTGCCGGGTCGGCTGTGGCCCTCGACGGCGATCTCGGGAGCATAGCTGCGTCCGCCCAGCGTCTCCGTCCAGGCTGCGTTGCCGAGGCTGTGCAGCGTCGAAGCCCTGGCACTGCTCGGCAGCTTCACTTGCAGCTCGTCAGCGTTACGCTTCCCGAATGCCACGACGACGGCGCGGACGTCTGGCATGCGACGACAGCACTCAACTAAGGTGCTAGTTTTACCCGACCCGGCTGACGCTTCAATGACGATGTGTTGAAAAGGACGACCTGATCGCAACGCAGCGACGGCGTCGGCGACTTCGGTGTAGATGGCTTGCTGATAGCGAGACGGTGTCGAGGTCATCACTATGACCCACGCTTCGCAGCAGCAACGTGACGGGCTACAGCGTCGAGGTCAACGACACCCTGTCGATTGCGCGGTGCCCTGTCATAGGGCTGTCGTGTCTGGGCAAGAGCATGAAGCTGCCGCTTCTTCGCGATAGCACGTTGCCAAGAGAGTACAGCCTGGAGATGGTATGATGACCCAACCGCACCTGCCGCAACATAGTTGACTGGTTCGTCGGTCAGATCAATGCTCTCTGATGTGTTCCCGGGTGGCTTCTCCAACCAGTCTGGCCACTGCGTGGCGCCCAACGACGTCATATAGTCAGCAACGCCTGCGCAGCCTTCGGGCAGTTCCATCTCAGCGACGCCGACGCCCAGCAACGGTCCTGAGGTGAAGATATCAACGTCCCACGGACGAGGAACACCGCAGCACTCGATTTTATAGCGTTGTTTTGACAGTCGCCAAGGCGTTGACGCCCAAATAGCCTCGAAGACTGAGGCATCGATGTCCCACTCTAGTTCATCGCGGGCGATGCCGCTGCGGTTGCGTTTGATCGTCTGTGTGTAGCGCGGTGTCACCCATGAGGGGTCAATGTAGGTGACTTCGCGGAAACGCACCTCGACGAGGTGGCTATCAACGATTGACCGTTGCGGTGGCGACACAGCGACGTAGCACTGTCGGATCGATGTTAGCGCATAGGCGCGGTGTAGGTGTTTCTGCCACTCGTCAAAGTTGACGAGAAAGCGTTGTTCAGTTTCGACTTGTTTGCAGGGCGTTGTCATTGGCGTAGACCTCCAAGCGGAATCTACGCTACCACGACTGCGCGGCAGTGTCAAGCGGGACGTTGCGGCAACGGCTGCGTGTCGGCGTCTACACCGACACGACGGCTAGCTCGGTCGAGATGTGGACGAAGTCGAAGACGCTGCCCGCGTCGTTTTCCTTGACTAGCACGACCTGCGACTGCACCCTGCGGAAATCGTAGGTGCCCTGCGCACATCCGCCGAACTGTGCGACGTCGAAGCTGACCGGATTGGTTCCTGCGACGGCGTCACCACCCAGCGGCATCCAGGCACCGCCGATCAGCGACGTCGAAGTCGCCTCGGGCGCCCAGTAGTACGGACGCAGCCCAACAGTACCGGCAGTGACCCGACCCTCAATCCAGAGAACCTGACCGGGCGACAGGGTGACGATAGAGGCACTGGCCACGCTAGCTGGGGGAATCACAGGAATTGCGGCGAGAGGTGTGATCTTGGGCATAGGGGAAGGTAGCGCGTCGGTGTGGCGAGGCGAAAAGGTGTCTATCTACGACTAGGGCAACACGAGGAAGCCTAGATAGAACTTCCGATCGGGGCGATCCGCGAAATAGTTGACGATCAAGTCCTCGGGCCTCTTCGCGCACGGCCTAGCCCCGTCGGCAACGTCCTCTTCCCACGTACCGTTGGCCGCGCCGTCGAGCATTTCCGCTGTCCGGTCCTCCAGCGTGATGCGGTACACGTCGAAAGCGGGCGCACCGTCGCACGTACCGTTCGCGGTGAAGCCCCACTCGCTGACGATATCGGGCGCGAAGTAGTGCCACTCCAGGCCCTCGTGGCAGGCGATGTGCAGGCGTTGCTTCGGCAGGCAGCGCGGAACGCAGTCGAACGCCCAGGGCGCGACCACGACCTCGCCACCGCAGAAGGGGTTGTTCTCGACCGGGCTAGGCTCTCGGACTTCCCTAGGCCAGGGCGAGAGTTGGCGCGGTCCGACAGGACGATCGCAGGCGAGCAATAGGCTGAGTAGGCAGAGAAGGGTACGCATCTAGTCCCAGACGATCGTGTAACTGCCACCGGACATACCCGTCGAGACGGCGTACAGGCCTGTGGAAAAAGTGGCGTTGATCTCCACCGAGTTGAACGGCGTCGAAGTGGTCGTCGTCAGAGAGACGATGACCGTGCCGGTGGCGCTCGTGTTGTCGTAGAGCGTGATCGAGCCGGCAACGTTACTGCCGCATATCACGCGACGTAGGACGCCAGCGCCAGACTTCAGCAACTCGCTGGTCGCCGCACCGCGCCACTGAAAGCTGGACCCAGCAGGACGGCCCGTCGTGTCAAGTCGCATTGTGCGCGCGTTAGCGCCGTCTTGTCCAGCAATCAGGACGGGATTGCCTGATACGGCTGTGCCCGTCGCGGCGGCGCCAGTAACAGTGGCTGGGCTGTTCGGCGACACCGCGACGACCATGGATGGGTCCGACGCAGCCGCCGCCGTGCTCGCAGCTTTCACCGCAGCAGTATTCGTGCCGTCGGTGACGCGCTGATAGCCGGATCGCGCAGCGGCGTCCATCGTCGGCATCGTATTCGTGCCGTCGGTGCTGCGAGTGTACCAATAGGTCGCAGCGGAACCACTGCCCGCGCCCTGCGCGGCGGTTGCTGGCACGGGCGCGGCGCGAAGCTGGGCATCCGTCAGGGGGCCTGAGACGGGCAGCGTAATTGAGGATGTTCCCAGGTTAACGTCCAGCTTCCCGCCGACCAGCGTGGCGGGAAGGCCCGCCCCCTGCAGCGATGCCGTCGCAGCGCCGGTCGGGAGGGGCAACGAGGCCGCCGAAATGGGTACGGCCGAAGCCCGAAGTTGCGCGTCGGTGAGCGGTCCGCTGACGGCGACCGTGTTGGTTACTTGCGTCTTCTGCGTGCCGTCGGTCTGCTGCGTCGCGATCGTGGACAACGACGTGTTGCCCGTCGTCTGATTCGCCGCGGTTGCTTGTGACGACAGCTTCGTGTCGATGCTGCCAAGGGACGTGTTGCTCGTGTCTTGCTTAGCCGTGGTGGCCAGCAACCCGCTGCCGTCTTGAATGTACCAGCTCTGTAGAGCAGTGCCCTGCTTGCCCTGGTCAACCGTGCCGCCTCCGCCTCCACCGCCTGATGTGGGCAGTGGGTTGCTGGAGCTGATGACAGCGCCGTCAACCAGAATTTCTACTTTTTGAGGACCCGGGGCTGTGCCTGACATGGTGTCAAGGTAGGTGCGGCGGAAGTGAGGCGACTACGACGCTACCACTGTCGCGGCGTCGCGGCTACAATGTGCGACGGCGTGCGTCAAGGGCGGCAAAAGGATCATCCCCGTAGTCGATGTAGGCGGCTAGACTACGTGGTTGCGGTGCGACCTCCACGGGACGTTTGTGTGGGCAGTCACACGCGCTTGTCGTCGCGTTGCGGCAGCAGGTGTCGCGAGCGCAGCAGTACTCGGGCGACTTGCAGCCGCCGATGCCGCTGCAGTCCGCGGACACCGTGGTATCGATGACCGGATGCTTCCACGCGGCCCACGCGTTACGTCCCAGCTGTGTCGCAGCTGCCCCGGCGCTGAAGCAGAGTAGCAGCACAAGACCGAGTCCCGACTTCTGCGCGAGCATTCGCACCAGACCATGCACGACATCGACCTTGTCATGTACCGCATCGACGCGGTCATGCACGACGACGATGGCTTTGGCGACGTTGTCCACCGATGACGCGACGCCGCCCACCGTCTTTGCGACGTCGTTGACGCCACCCGCGATGCCGTCAACGATCTGCTTCTGTTCCTTGGCTGCCTCTTCGCCGCGCTTCGCCAGCGCATCGGCGATGAATTGTCGCGTCTGCGCGCCCTGCTCAATCGCCGTGGCCACACGACGCTCCGTCGCCGCCTGCTGGGCGGGATAGGCTACGCGAATGTACCAGATCGCGAACGCGATGAAGCCGATCAGCATCAAAAAGAAGCCGACCGTCATCGGCCACTTCTCCGCGTGCTTGGCAGCTAGGTCAACGGCGGCAACAGCAGCGGGGTCGATCGCAGGTGTAGTCGCAGCTACAAACGCAGTGTACATTGTGTTTCCGTGTGGGTTAATTTGTGCGACCGCTTACACCAGCATACAGGTCCAGCATTTCAATACGTGCGCGTTCTCGTGCCACACGCAGATTGAGTCGATGCACCTGTCGATCCTGGCGAGCGGTCTGATACTTGAGCAGGGTGTCAGCGTTTTTGACCAGGGCCATGTGCGGCCCCGCATCGAAGTGGCCTTCGTCGTCAACATCCCCCGACGACTCAAGCGCCTGCATGATCTTGCGTCGAGCGACGAGGAGGTCATCGACGACGTCTTCCAGATCCCGTGGCAGTGCTTCGGGCGGTTCCTGCGTCGCGTCGGCGACTTCAAGCGCCTGCACGACGGCAAGAAATGCGTCGTATGCAACGGGACGTTGTGCTACGTTCGGCCACAGCGTGTCGTAGATCACATCAGGCGCAACGCCTGCACGCAGCAGTTGCAGTACCTGCGGGGGCAGAGGTTCGTTGGGTGATGGCATCGACGACATGACACAAGGTAGTTGCAGGTGGCTGCACGGTGGGGCTGTGGTGGCTGCGCGGCTGCTATGCAGCCGCCTGGCGTGACCGCGCCGTCACTTTGCCCTTGACTTTCTTCGCGGCTTCGACTACCTTGTCAGTGTGCCCAAATTTGCACGACGCAATACTTGTCAGCTTACTTTATCCCACATGTTCACACATTGCACACATCAATGACGCTTGCGATGACAGATTAAACTCAATGATATCAAGCACCTTTGCACTTTTGCAGGTTCCTGCCCAGCGCTAAGCCCCGCCTCTTCGTCCGCTGCACAGCGGTTGCACAAAGAAGTGTGCAACCTACATCACCTACACAACATCGTCGCTGATGCTACGCCACCGGTCTGCCATCCGGGTGCCTCGACGTGTTTGGCCTAAAGGGTGGGGTGGCCCGGTGGTCCAACCACCTACAAATACCCCCCTAATAAAGGAAACAAGCCGGGGGGCTTTTCTGATTGTAGGGGGGTATGGGGAGGTGGTTGGATGAGTGGACGATCGGATGGTCGGACGATCGGATAGTTAGCTGGGTAGGCTGTAGGCAGGCGCAGTCAGATATGCACTATCGCGTATTGACTCTTCGGGCGGCCTGTGGCACCATAGCTGCATGCTGAAGATCATCGCGACACTAGCCCTGTTCACGTGCCTCGGTTTCCTCGACGCAGTCATCACCCGCGACCTGTGGTGGTGGTTCATCACCGGCACCTTCGGCGTCAAGGCGCTGACGCTGGCACAGGCTTGTGGGCTGTCGCTGCTGGCCACCTTCGCCACGCTGCGAGCCCGTCGCAACGACACCACGGCAGAGGACGTGGGCGCCTTCATCTTCGCGATGTTCTGGATCTGGGGCCTCGGCTACGCCGTCTATCACATCTGGTGCGTGTAGTCGTGGCCTACGTCAAAACCGTCACCGTCGAAGCCGCCTCGCAGCAGCAGGAGCTGGACGAAAACCACGAAGTCGTGCAGGCAGCTGCGCGGCTGGCGGGTGTCAGTGCTCATGCTGTGATGTCGCATGTGCGCTGCCTGCGGTTGTTGCAGTCAGAGATGAAGACGCATGCGAGCGGCTTCGTTGGTGTGTCGCTGGGTCGAGTCATGCTGCCGGGCATGGACCGTAGTGTGCTGCGTCGCGACGGCTGGCGTGCTGCAACGATCGGGGCTGACAGCATCGTACCTGAGCTACCGCCCGGCCAGATTCACGTCACCGACGGCGGCATGTCAGAGCGGCTTGAACGCGAAGCGATGACACAGGAAGAAATCGACCGCGACGTAGTGACCCTGCGGCAGTTCTGGGGCATGCTGGACGATGACGTAGAGGTTGTCGCGCAGATAGCGCAGACAGCGCAACCGGACAACGCGCTAGACGCAATTTCGGACGCGAATTTGCCGCCTTCAGATGTGGACCCGATGTCCGGGTCGTCCTGATGCGGCAAGGGGCCTTCTTGGCTGATTTAGGTGGCTACAAACGAAAGTTAGGGTGCGATGGGCACAACAGCTGCAGTCTTCTTGATTCTCTACTTCTGGCATGGCGAGATCGCCGTCAAGCAGAACCCACACGATGATGTTCTCTCACTTGCTGCGACACCCGTTATGCAAGTACTACCTATGCCTACATTGGCTGCATGCGAAGTCGTGGGTGCGGCTGCAAAGCAGCTTATCGACGCGGCTGCACCGGGAAACGAGCCGGATAGAACACTGCCGCGTGTCAGTCGCCCTGCGCAGTTTCGCTGTGTGGCTGTGTCGCGCTAAGGATAAACATGGGAACCCTCAGCGATTTCGTATCCAAGATAGCGTCAGATGCGCTAGGTCGCATCATCGCGGCAGCTCCGGGGCAGTTTGTCAAGATCATGACCTCCGCCGCGTGGTGTGAGGTCACGCTGGACTCATCGCTCTTTGCGGTGCTGCTTGCCTACCTCAACCACGTAGGCACAGAAGTATGGGCACCTGCCACCAAGTATGACCACAGCCTTCTTGGCGGACGCACCGTCATCAAGTATTCCGATGTCGGATTTTTCCTGGTGGAGAAGAGACTTGTAGCACTGATTCGCCGCGAGTCCCCTAAATCGCTCAGCTACCATGTCGGATACCTGCGAGGTTTTGATATCGAGAAGCTTCTGAACAAAGCCCTGAACGTGTGCCCACCTAACAAGTCTGGCCTCTGGGTTGCAGTGTCAAAGAAAGAGGGCGAAATCGGGTGGCAGTGTCAGGGCACCCTTCAAGAGATGCGAAAGGTGTGGCTTTCCCCAGCTATGTCGGCACTCGACAACGACATGGCACAGTGGATGTCCAGCCGTAAATTTTGCACAGAGGCAGGTTTGCCTTGGCGTCGAGGCTGGCTGCTATGGGGCGCTCCCGGTAACGGCAAGTCATCCGCCATACGAAACCTGGCTATCAAGCACGGGTTAAACCTGTGTGTTCTTTCACTAGCTTCGCTCACAGACAGAGAACTGTCTACAGTCTGGTCCAGCATCACACATTGTACACCCTGTGTCGTCCTCGTCGAGGACATCGACGATATTCTGAGAGGGCGACAAAACATCCGTGACCCTCAGAAAGGCTTCACCTTCTCGACGCTGCTAAACTGCCTCGACGGCGCTGCAGCAATCGACGGCGTGTCCGTCGCCATTACCACCAACGACCTGGAGGCTATTGATTCCGCTTTGGGGCGGCCCCGCGACGATACCCACTGGAATCAGCTCAGCACACGTCCCGGCCGGCTTGACCGCTGCATTCGTTTCGACAACCCTGACTTCGTGGGACGGGTAGAGATTGGGAAGTTACTCCTCCCCGAGGCAGAGGCGCGCGACTTAGCTGCGCAGCACGATGACGTCTCGCTAGTGCAGTTTCAGTCCCTGTGTCGGGATCGCATGTTTGCCCGTATGCAAGGCGGGCTAGCTGCCGCTTCATAGTTGCAGCTTCGTGCCTACCGCCGCACAGCGCCGACGCGCTGACGCGGCGACACCCCGACGCCCTGACGACCGAACGGGCCGGCGATGGCGGCGGCGAGGGCGCGCTTGGCTGGCGACGACTCCATGACGTCGCTGTAGTTGGACCAGACGGGGTTTTCGCGGCGCCAGTTTAGATATTGGGAAGCTGTATCGACTATATCTTTCCGTGACCCCATCGGGAAGTGTGCCATTTCACCGAGAAATTCGTCGAGCCATGATGGTGCTGGGCAGCGAGGCGACACGACGTCGTTGCAGCTGCCGGATGCTGGGACGTAGACTTGACCTGCGCGAATCTGCGGCGAGGCGACTGCGAGGCGTGTCTCCTTCGGCCCGACTGGGGTGACTGCGGTGATAGGTGTCTGCACCCAGTCGCGTTGCTCGGTTAGGTCTGCGATGATCTCGACGCCTGCGGCCTTGTCCTCGATGAGGAGATCGGTGGGCGTCCACTGCCGACACGTATCTTTGATTACACGTAGCATATCGGGGTATATCCACGGCTCTGCTAACACATCGACTAGATATACCCTACCATCTTCCAGCTCAGCCCACACTGTGATAGCTGTGCGTGCGCCGTAGCCGCCGCTACCACGTTCGCGCAGCTTCACGCCGCCTGTATCCACGCTGACTACAACGCGGACGGCTTGCTTACACATGCTCATAACGTCGGCGTAGTCGTAGTGTCGGAACCACTGTATGTCAACGATTGCGCCCGACTGCGGCACCGGGCGACACATGAACTGGCCCCACCACTTGTGGGGCGCAACCTTCATCAACGCCGCTCGTAGCTGCTCTGACGACTCCGCCGTGAAGCGCTCGGGCCACAGCACGTCGCCAGCCTTGCGTCGGAACACACGACGTTCCGCTCGGCGACGTGGTCCCCCAGGCACAGTGACGACCCACTCTTCGTCAGCTTCGGCGAACTCGGGCAGGGTGATGACCGTCCACTCACGGTCGTCGGCGAAGTCGCGCTTGACGACGCCTACGACGTCGTCCTCGTGATACCGTGTGTTGATGACGATCCAAACAGCGTCTGGGGCTAGTCGGGTGCGGAAGGCGAGGAGGTCGTCGAGTAGATGACCACGCTCGGTCGCAGAATATGCGTCCTGCTCTGACAAAAAGTCATCGATTAATAAGCAGCTTGCGCCGCTGCCGGCTGGCGCGCCACCCCTGCCGAAAGTCTTACAGTTTCCGCGACGTTGCCGCGCTGACGCACCATCGACGATGATTTCAAAGACGGCTGCAGCGCTGCTATCTCCGGCGACACGGACGCCTGGAAATACCCGTTGGTATTCAGGTGACTGAATCGCGTTGCGAATCTTGCGGCCGACGCTGTCGGCAAAGTTCTGACTATGCGTCGCGACGATGATGTCGTGAGTGGGGTGACGTCCCAGATACCAGGCTGGGAAAAGCTCCGACGCGCAGGTCGATTTGCCGCGTCGGGGCGGCATATTGATCACCAGGCCCCGAATCTCGCGACGCTCGGCTCGCATCAACGCATCGCAGACGACTTGCACATGCCACGGCGACGCGAAGTCGGACTTCATGAAGTGGCCGAAGCGGACTAGATCTTCGCGTGCGTCATCTGCGTCCTGCTGACTCAGCGCTTCTTTCTCAAGCTGTGCCTGTATCGCAGCATACCCCTCGACGGCGCCCGCGACGTCGGCGCCGATGCGATGTCGTCGCTTGAAATCTGCGGCGACGCCGACTTCACGCACTTTGACGCCAGCGACGTGATGCTTGATTCGCGTCTGAATGTTGGCGACGTCGTCTTTGTCTACCTCCGTCGCTGACACGACGAGGTGCGTCAGTCGAACCAGTTCAAGCGCATGCCACAACGGCATCGCCAGCGAGTCGGCGACGGGCGCGGTGTCGCCGTAGGCTGGGGCTGCTGGGACCTTGTCGCGCTGCTCTCGCGCACGCAGCAACAAAGCAACGTCCCGTGCGACAGCCCGGCAGCGACCGAAGGCGGCGATTAGAGCACTGAGGGCTTTGTGCTTATGCGGCTGCGTCGTCGCTAAGTCCATCGCGACGAGGTTGATCTTGTTCAACCACTCGATGACCGCATCGACGCCAGCGTCAATCGGTGGCGGCGGCGGCGGGGACGTGGTCGTTTGTCGCACGACAGGGGGTTGTCGTCGTCGCGCAGGCATCGGAAGCAGGCGAGGTGGCATAGCTGAAGGTGGCGTGATGAGGGTTGTGGTTGATGCTTGACATCATGGCGGCGACGTGGTAGTGTCGAGGGCATGTCGCACTATCGCATCGTTGTTTTGTCTGCGCCTTGGAACACGGGTGAAGCCGCCCTGAATAAGCTGGCGGATGATGACTACGATGTAGTTGCTATCGTGCCCGGTTATGTGAGTCCTGACGGCTATGTCACGCCCGGCATGGCTATTGTGCGTCGTGGCAGCCTCGGCTGGGCGTCGATCTTCGCCTGGGTCGCAGTCGTCCTCGCCTCCTTAGCCGCAGCCGTCGTCGCTGTGCGGTATGGTGTGCGCTAATGTCGCAGTCGTTTGTCATCGGGATTGGTGGGTTAAAACGGTCAGGCAAAGACACCTTCGCCCGCGTCGTCGCCGACGTCGCCCGGCGGCAAGGCTTTGCCGTCGTCAGCCTCGCATTCGCAGACCCGCTGCGTCAGGCTGCAGCGGCGGCCTACGGCGTCGATGCTGCCATCTTCACCGACGACGCACGCAAAGACACCATCTGCGAAGCTTGGGGCATCACCTATCGGCAGATGTTGATCAACCTCGGCGAGGCGATGCGCGGCGTCGATGTTGACCACTGGGTCAAGGCGTGGCGGCAGTCGGTGACGAAGTGGCCTGCGCAGCACTACGAGCCCCGAGCAAGCCTATATGCAACAGGCACTTATCATCCCGTCCTTGTCCTCGTCCCCGATCTGCGCCGCGTCAACGAAGCCGAGGCTATTCACAACGCAGGCGGCATGACAGTGCTGATGCGTCGGCCCGGTGTCGAGTGGGACGGCCACGAAAACGAGATGCCTGCGTATCTGGCACAGCATCGTGACACATCAAAAGCGCAGACTTTGGACTGCTGGTATGCCGACGACGACCCCATGTCGCTGTCGGTAATCACGGCATCCAGTCGTCGCTTCTACGACACCGCTATCGACAACCCCGTCGCAGTCGGCGCCCAAGCCACCGAAGACGACACGGCGAAGCTGCGCAGTCAAGCCGTCGCCATCGTCGCCGCCATCGAGTCACTGTCGCAGGTGCGTCGTGGCCTATAGCACTCGCGTCGTCTGCGACAGTATCGCGCCGCACGGTGTACGTCTTGTCACCGTCGAGGCGACGTATCCGCGCTTCGTCCACAGCGAACTACTGACGCACCGCGTGTTCAGTCGGAACAGTAGCTCGTCGCGGGCGATTCCAATCGCCAAGATGATTCAGCGCGTCATCGACGATCCGGTCATGCCTGTGTCGTGGGGTCGAAATCAGCGGGGCATGCAGGCAGGCGCTGAGCTATCGGGCGACGAGCTAGCAGCGGCGCAGGCTGCGTGGCTGCGAGGTCGTGACGCTGCCGTCGAGGTCGCGCGCACGCTGGCCGCAGCGGGGCTACACAAACAGGTCGTTAACCGGGTGCTTGAGCCTTGGATGTGGATCACTGTGCTCATCACGGCGACGGAATGGGACAACTTCTTCGCGCAGCGCTGCCACCCGGATGCGCAGCCCGAGATTCGTGTCGCCGCCGAGCTGATTCGCGACGCGATGGCTGCTTCGACGCCGACGTTGCGGCTCGGCACGATCGCCTCTGACGACGCTTCGTGGTGGCATCTTCCCTACGTCACCGACGAAGAGAAAGATGCGTTTGAGCTGATTGTTCTGCGGCGTCTCAGCGTCGCACGGTGTGCGCGCGTGTCGTATTTGACACACGATGGCCTACGTGATATCGCTGCCGACCTCGACCTGTATCAACGGCTGCGCACAGCCAAGCCACCACACTGGTCGCCCTTTGAGCACGTCGCAGAAGTCCTGTCTACACCGGCCCACATCGGCAACTTCCGTGGCTGGCGACAATACCGCAAGCACTTCCCTGACGAAAGTGGGGTGCAGTCGTGACGCCACGGCTACAGCCGTGTGTCTTCTTCACCGCTGACACACATTTCGGTCACGCCAACGTCATCACCTACAGCAGTCGGCCTTTCGGCAGCGTAGAGGAGATGAACACACAGCTAGTCGAGAACTGGAACGCGACGGTCGGGCCACGGGACGTCGTCTATCACCTCGGCGACTTCGCACTATGCAAACCCGCGCAAGCGCTCGACATCGCGGCCAAGCTCAACGGACGCAAGTACATTGTCTGGGGCAACCACGACAAGGCCCTGCGGAAGAGTGATGTAGCAGCTCGCTTCTTCACCGTGCTGGAAGCGCAGACGATGATAAAGGTGCCCGACTCAGACGCAGGCCCTGCGATGGGCCACGTCCAGCGCATCGTGTTGTCGCACTATGCGATGCGAATATGGGATAGGTCACACTTCGGCACATGGCATCTGTTTGGCCACAGCCACGGCAGCATGCCGGACGATCCGACATCACGCAGTCTCGACGTCGGCGTCGATGTGTGGAATTATCGCCCGGTGTCGTACGAGCAAATCAAGGCACGCATGGCGACGAAGACCTGGCAGCCCGTTGACGGCCACGTCGATAGGTGAGCACGCAGAATTTCACTTGCGCTGACCTATCGCCTACGCTACACTCTCGGCATGAGCAAGGAAATCTTTGAAACGGGCCATTCTGCGGATCTTTACGAGGGTATCTACGCGGTGGCTAAAGTCGTGCTTGCTAAATACGGCAGAAACGCTGTCGTAGATGATCTTGTGGCTGTGGCCGTGGATCTCGGGCTAGTGGAAGCACTCACTGCAGCTTTAGTGCGGCTACGTCCGCGGCGATAATAGCCCACACCAACCTACACCAACGCACTGCGCAGTCGCCCGATCGCAGCCTTGAGGACGCTACGCTTGGCGATGTCAGATAGCTGTGACGCAGCTTCGACGTCGCCGCCACGCGTTCCATACTCTGCGCCGACGACGCCACGCTGCAGGGGTGTCAGCGCCGATAGCGACGACTCGACGTCGTCTAGACGCTGCTTTGACGCGGTATCGTCGTCATGCTCGGCTTGAATCTCGACGAGACGCTGTGCCACGGTCTGACTGACGTTGTCCGCTGCACCATCGCTTCGCTTACGTCCCGTGGTCAAGACTTCTTGATGTTCATGTCCGAGATGCAGGTTGCGATACAGCCGCACCCGCTCGACGGGCATCGCCAGCGTCGCAGCGACCTCGTCATCGGGTGCGTTGTCGAGCTTGACTGCAGTGATGCGTGCGCGTAGCTCGGTCGATGTCTTCTTTGCGGCGACGGGGATTTTGACGAGGGACTCGTCCTCGAATAGCTTCCCGATCTCACAGCGCACCCACCACCGAGCATAGGATAGAAACGACGTCACGGTGCCAGCTGCGACGAGGCCCGCGTCGAATTTGTCGAGCGCCCGCATCATGCCGAGCTTTGCCGCCTGCACGAGGTCGTCAAGCGGAACGTGCCGTGCCTCTGTCTTGCGGGCTGCGGCGTAGGCGAATTTGTCGTGTGTGGCGAGGTATGCCGCCGCGGCGGCGGGGTAGGGCCCCGCAGCTAAGCGCGTTCGTTGCGTCGCAGTCAGCTTCGCGCGGTCAAGAGGGCGATCCAGCCGCAGCCGCTTGACTTCGACGTCGCGAATGGCCAGCACACGTTCAAGCTCGGCGCGACGCTTACGTGCCGCAGCCAGGGCGCGGGGGCTGGTCGCGGGCTTGGCCAGCCGCTTCGTGCGTGGCCGGGGTGTGGGCGTTGTAGGTGTGGGCGTTGTAGTTTTTTGTGTCATGTTCGATGCATCCCGTACGGCTAACCTACCTTGTCAGCTACGTGGGCGCAAGTGGTTTCACATATCTCTTGACAGCGCCGGAGGATACATGTATCGTGTTCAAGTAGCCGGCTGCATATTCCACGCTGGCGCCAGGAGATAGACCGATGCGATTTGACAGTTGGGACGAGTTTATGGCCGAGCAGCGACGGTCGAGGCTGCTCGGTCGAATCAGCGACGCAGTGACTGCGGAGCGTGCTAAGGGCGCCGTCTATCCACCGCGCGACGACGTCTTCGCCTTCACAGCGACACCGCTACGCGACGTCAAGGTCGTCATCCTAGGCCAAGACCCCTACCACCAGCCGGGGCAGGCGCACGGGCTGGCGTTCTCAGTGCGGGCTGGTGTGGCGTTGCCGCCGTCGCTGCGGAACATCCTTCGGGAGCTTGATGCTGATCTATGGGAGAATCAGTGCTGGGGTTCTAGTTCAAGCTTTCCGCCTAACTTAGGCGACCTGACGCCGTGGACGCGACAGGGTGTATTGCTGCTCAACACTGCGTTGACGGTGCGACACGGCGAGCCCGGCAGCCACTGCGACATCTGGCAGCCGTTTACCGACGAAGTGCTGCGGGCGGTGGTTGACAGCGCGGCTGCTGCGCCGCACTTCATTCTGTGGGGCCGAACCCAATGTATGCTGAGCTGCGGCGTTCGCCGACATGTCGCCTACATTCCGACGCGATTCGCTAAGGTCGGACAGTTGGTTACTATCGACTGCATGTCGGGTCTGTGGCGCGTAGATGCTACCTATACGACATTGTCCACATCAACCGCAATTGAGCGCAGTCGCGACCACGCAAGACAGCGTGACTACAGCGACGCGTAGGAGAGTACATTGCGTTTAGTCTGTATCAGCGACACCCACAACGATCTAGATAGTGTCAAAATTCCCGACGGCGACGTGCTCATTCACGCGGGCGACCTGGCGATGATGGGCACTCCTGGTGAGACGGCAGCCGAGCTGATCAAGCTCGCGCGATTGCCGCACAAGACCAAGATTCTCATCGCAGGCAATCATGATTTTCTGCCTGAGCGAAATCCCGAGCTATTCAGAGCGCTTGTGCAGGATGCTGGTGTCAAAGCGTTGACGTACGCTCAGGCCGCCGGGCTCTCACTGTTGGCGACCTTCGCGGTCACTCGCATTCGAGAGCCGAAGGAGCCGAGCGGCGCAGCGTATACCCTTTATGTCGTCAACCTGCTAATGATGTGGGGCTTGGGGTGCGCTTTCTACCACATCTGGTGTACCTAACAGAAAGCGCCGCTGCAATGCGGCTCGCTGGCCGAGGGCTTAGAGCGACGGGAGCCGGGATTAATACCCGGTGATATGTCTGCGGGAACGCCCGCAGTAACTCAGTTGAGACAAAGGCCCGCGCGACAGGGCGCGTTAGATGTAGGCGGAATCCTACAGATCCTGTACTTGACTACAGCGAGGTATGCACATGAAAGCAACCGAGTTCTGCTATTGGCTTCAGGGCTTCTTTGAGCTGACGAGCCCGACTACACTCACTGCGACGCAGATGGAGTGCATCAACAAGCATCTGGATCTGGCCATCGCCTACGGGTCAAAAGATGACAGCCCACAGCGAGTCAAGGGCCTCATCAGTTGGCTCAAGACCTCGCTTGAGTGGCTAGACCCGGCTCAGCCTGAACAGGTCCAGAAGGTCAAGCTGCGACTCGCCGAGTGCTTTGCGCACGTCATCGACAAGCAGTATGGGCTGGATGATCACCTGAACAAGATTCACAACGAGCACCCCGGCATCACCATGCGCTGCTAACTACAGCGACGGCACCGTGCCGCATTCCCACCGAGTAGCTGAATGTAGGCGTAGAGGCGGCGGGATAGTGATGGTTGTGGCAGTGTGGTGATTACACTGATATCTCGCTCAACGGGATCGAAGCCTTCACGGATGACCTCGATTTGCGGTGGCTGGGGTTTTGGTACAGTGCGCGGTTTACCTGCTTCTACCACATCCGCCAACTCCCGCGCCTCTCGGAGCTTCTGCTTCGCCGCATAGGCACGGCGCTTGCATGGGCGACCGCAGTAGAGGCGCTGTTGACCGCGAAGAGGCTTGGCACAAACTTTGCAGTGAAGTGGTGTGGTCATTTGGTCACAAAGTGTTCCAGCGCGATGCTGTATAGGTCCAAATCCCAATCGATATGTGCAGCCAAGCGCACGATTTCCGCGGCGCTTTGCGCCCATCCGCTCGGATGCACTTCTGGACAGCCGTTGAACCAGCTTGCGGCAAGGTTGGCAATTTTCGCCGCAGCCTTTGCGGCAGCCTCTTCGTGAGAGCTAGCCACTACGGCGTATGGCCCGTACGGGAACGAGTACGTGGTGCCCATAGGGTTTTTGAACTTGCTTGCCAGCTCAAACCAGCGAGGAGTTAAAGGCTCAAGGCCGTCAGCCCTGCTTTGCGCGTTGAAAGCTTCGGCGTCTGGGTTCTCTTTGTAGAAGAGCCGCTGCGCATGCAATCTTGCTTGCTCGGCAGCGGCCAAAGCGTCTTCTTTGCTTCGGTTTCCAGCCAACCAAGCCTTAGCCCAAACTTCAAACGCGCGTTGCTCAAGGCTAAGCGGCGTCGCTTTGAGATAGATACGAAGGACGGTCAGCAAAGCGAAGTTGATGCGCTTTTCATTGGTGTTCATGTGTAGTCCTATTGCGGGCGACGATGCGATCTCGCATCGTAAGCCAGTGATTATCTTCAACATTCTTGTCGATGCAGTCAAGCTGCATTTGATAGAATGCACTAGGTGCGGGTGTCAGCTCGCCGTGGGCTGCGGTGAAGTCCGCGCGATCGGCCTGACAGGGTAGGCATAGCTATGCCCTTCGGGGCAAGCCGGACTCTCGCGAAGAGACGACAGATCGCCGAGTGCGATCAGCGCCTCGACCTTCTCTTAGTAAATCGAGGCGTAGGTTCCGTCAGACATCCGTGCCGTGATCGTGCTGTGCGTACCCATTTGTTCTCTCCTGTGCCCCGAATGTACACGGGACGTTTGGTGCAATGCAAGCCCAAATCGACACCATCGCAAAATTCACATCTGACTACACTTATCTACTTGCGCCCACATGTGACCGTCACACTTACAACAATGTCTGTTCACACCC
>OFQY01000130.1_pt1 | contig 35252 bp, 36 predicted proteins | sample 1542991 | NCBI WGS metagenome assembly OFQY01 (sample SAMN07774224, study PRJEB24372) | wastewater metagenome | isolation source: Exp Tend VB 10WW | collected 2016-02 | reverse complement strand
TTCCATTCTAATGGATTCAAGGATAAGTCGTTCAGTTTCAATGGTTTCCTTAGGCTTCTTCATTATAGTCTCCCTTTCAGTCTTCCAATTAAATGTTCCAACATACCAATCATGTACATTGCATGAATGGGTTGGTTTGTTAATAGATCATAATCAATATGATCAGTGGTTGGGTTATGAGAAATCAATACTGATAAACGTGTACGATCTTCCCATAAGTTGAATACTTGCTTACCTTTGTCGTTAAGGTAGGTGTTGTAAGCCTCTGGGGCAGAAGGGGTTACCTCGCCATCAGGAGGCTTGCAGCCAGGGAAGTGCAGCACTTTGTCGCTCATAGGGATCATAACCGGATGGGGGGTCAGGGTATTCCAGCTATAGACATCCATTATTTTGGAACGCCCTCAGTGGCTAAGGTACCTCAGCGCCACCACGGAAACCCCTTGACAGCTCCATGGATCGTGACTACAATCGCTTTGTCGGGCGCAGCTAGTAACAATCATATACATGTATGATGAATGATTGTTGTTAGTAACATATATGTATGTATTCATCTGGATAATTAATGATACATGTATGTTATTCATTAGCATGTTGGTATGTTAATGTGATGTTAACATGTGTACATTGTTACATGTACTATCATGATGATTGAAAGATTCTTCTTCCATCGGGAATGAAATCCCTACTGCTGAGGTTACACTGTCTACATGGAGGTAACATGAGCAAGTACATCAAGAGAGCATGGTTGTCTGACATTATTGAAGACATGTTGCAGATTGCTAAGGATCGTAAAGAACGTGTTGGATTCAATGTAATCAATCCACACAAGAAGAACGAGTACTGGAACAAATGGCAGCAGAAGGTAGAGGACTCAGTTTTTCATTACCTCGATAGCGCTCTTGTTTATATTGATGTCAATCCATTTGACAACAAGTACACAATTGGTCAATTGGAAGTAATCAAGTTTGTACTTAACAGGAGACACAATAATGGCTATTAAGTATTTTGATACCAATAGGTTAGTATATCTTGGGTTTGGTGATTATGTATGTTTTGATGATATCATTGGTGTTCGATGTAGTGGTCATTCCAAGAGAATGGTGGATCGTGTCTATGTTTCTGGGGGCCATGAGTTCCAGATTGACATGCCGATGGCTGACTTTGAAGCTGAGGTAGAACGAGCTATCAAGCAAACGATGGCTGATCAGAATGAGAATCTGAATGACTTCCAGAATGAATTGAAAACTAAGTTGGAAGAGGCTAAGCAGGAACGACTGTTCCATAAGATTGATAAGATTCTAGACTCAAACTAAGGAGAAATAATGGTAGAGGAAAAGAAGAAGAGGGGAAGACCGAAGAAGATTGTGACTGAGAAGAAGGAAGTTACAGAAAGATCACAACCAGATGTCTGGGATTGGGAGATCTCTGGGAATCAGAGGAGAGATGACCTATGTGTTCAGATGATTATGGGAACCATAGCTAAACAGGGCACTATTAAGTACGATCATGCAAAGGATATCTTCAATACCGCAACGCAATTGGCATATGACTTCGGATGGATGGAGAAGCCTAAGGAAAAGAAGCAGACAAGCTCGATTAATGTTGAGCTTCCAGAAAATTGGGGTACGGTTACTGACGCAACTGGCAATGTTACCCCGGTTTCTCCGCTAGCAAACACTCCAGCTGACATTTTTAGACAGATCAGAGGGGAATCATAAAATGAAGAAGTGCTACAAATGTGGAGAGACTAAGCCTCTCGATCTCTTCCATAAATTTGGTTTGGTACATACAAAAACACGTAAAGGAGACAGCAACCGATGCCTAGTCCTCTGATTAAGATCGACTTTTTAGTAGAAACAAACATCATTGGAGAGTCAAATAAGCAAAGATCCAAGTGGGTTCCGGCTGTAGATGTCCTTAGTATTGAGGAATCTACGCGGTTCAAAGGGATGTCTGAGGTCTTGCTGACGGGCTCTGTCAGGCCAGATACGGGTGTTCCGTTTATTATGGTGTGTGCCGAAAGCGCCCAGTCTCTCGCTGACAGAATCAACAAGTTGTTTGGTTACGCAGATATTGTTAAAATTCCACACGCGCCTCCGGTTCCAGAAAGTTCTCACGCGCAGCCAGAGGCTGCAGAGGTTTAGGTTGCCCCTGTATGAGCAAAAATCATCCGTCAAATAGCCCAATTGTTGAGGCGTTGGATTCTCTGTTCACGTACCATCCGCCGTCAGCTGAGGATGTCGAAAAGTACACAATTCTTCGAACGTCTGCACAGAGGTTTGCTGAGAAGGTGCTTTTGAATTGTCCCCCTTGCGCAGATAGGAGCGCTGCTATTCGCTCAATCCGTGATGCCCTTATGACTGCTAACGCTGCCATTGCCTTGGACATTGACGGAGACGAGTGATGCGATCCAAGCTGGCTCAAGCCACTCATTCTCTTCTTACCTATGCTCTTTCCAAACATCTTGAAAGTGTAGACTACCTAGGCATAGTTGCTACCGAACATGCAAGGAGCAATAGGAAGCACCCAGAGTATGCAAAGCTTGAGATCAGGTTCCCGGATTCATGGTTAGTGAATGCAGTTGGAAATGAAAAGTTTGCAGACACCTATTTCATAGTTAAGATCAACAGAGAAGTTACAGATGAGTGGTCAGAAATGTGCAGTACGCTTAGACAAAAACGCGAAGCTGAATCTCAGAATCCCCCAGAGGATTCCGACCAGCCTCCATCTTCTTCCGAAGAAACCTCGTCAGCCACAGCTGACCACTCATCCCTTATTTCTGACAATACGCCAGTCACAGATGTCCATTCATCCACTCTTCTTGACAATACTGTAAATGATTGACAATAGGATACATAGCGTAGATAATGCGTTAGCATCCTGGATCATCTCAATCTGGAGCTGATTCATTCGATAATGAGTTGCAGGAGCTAACCATCTATGCCAACCTTCTCAAGTGGATTCAATAAGAGCAGCGTAGAACAGGCTTTGTTCCGTCATAGGAACAAGCTTGGCAGCAAGTCTCAGTTTGGAGCCAAGTTCATTGACACTGGCTCTATTGCAATTGGTGATCTCACGGCTTACGACGTTGATGAAGATCATATCAGGATTCTTCAGTTTCCAGACAAGTGCTATCTTCTGGGTCCGTTGTCAGTAACCTTCAGCGATTGGGATACTGGTGCTAATGGAGCATGGACTATCAAGGCTGTTACTGAGGCTGGGGTGGAGACTTCTCTATCTGGGTCGCTTACTACCGTTCCTCGTGCAGCTGGGGTCGTTGAGCTGGTTCCTAGTGCTACTGCTGGACTCAGCGTTGGCGTGGATGTCTCTGAGCAATGGCTTGTTGTTGAATGCGATACCGCCCCTAATACTGCTCCTACCTCTGGTGCTACCATCAGGGCTAAGGTGGCTGTGTGGGTCGGGGATCTAATTACTCTGTAACTATCACGGTAGCATTGGAAATGTATCCAATGCTCTCATAAAAAGGGAGCTACCAAATGGCTAACTCAACTACTAATATTTCAAAGAATTCTGTTTATTCTTCTCTAAAGGCATCCACTCGTGATCGGTACAAGTCCAATGGTAGACCTATTGGTACCTACCTTCTCACTGGCACCAAGGCTGTTGTTGCTGCTGACTATGATGTTGCTGGTGATAGAATTGATCTATTTGAATTTCCTGATAGCACCTATCTGATCGGTGGATCTGTTGTCTCTAATAAGGACTATGACACTGGTGGTACTGGTGCTACTTTTGATCTGATTGCTTATGATTCAACTGGCACCGCTCAAACTCTTACCGGGGCTACTGCTGATGTCATGGGCAACCAGCCCGCGAATGATGGTGTAGAGGTTATCAGTGATGCGGCTGGTGATACTACCCAAACGATTACGATTGTTGGTACCACAAATGGATCTGACACCGTTGTCGTTGAAACGATCACGTTGAATGGCACCACTCAGGTTGCCACCAGCAAGACTGACTGGGGGCTGATTCTGTCTGCATGGGTGGCTTCTGGAACGCTGACTGCGGCTTCTACTGTTACTATTCGTGAAGCTTCAGCTAACCAGACGATTACCACCCTTACTCCAGCCGCTACCTCTCGTGGTAAGCAGGCTGTTACCACCACTGACTTTGGTGGTCGATTGATTGATCTTGTTGCTGGCGGGGCATCCACCAAGCAGGTTGGTATCAAGGGCACTAACATTGCTGGCGAAACGATCTATGACTCTCAGGCGCTCAATGGTACCACTAAGGTGCAGAGCAATCTAATCTTTAGTACTGTCACTGAGTTGTACTTTGGTGATGTTGCTAATGCCACCGTTGTGACTGTGACTCCAACCGAACAGCTTCTCGTGTCAGCTGCTACTGTGTTCAATCCCGCTGATCCCACTCCTCTTAATTTCAATGGTGCGGCTATTTCTGGTAGCCAGTTTGCTATGAATGTCAGTGAGAAGACGATGAGTTTGAGATTGGCAGCTTCTGCCACTACGGCAAACACTGGTACGGTCACGTTCACGTATAGGTTTCTCGTGTACACTGGCCTCACCACTGTGTTGGTGTAATATATGGCAATTACTCAGACTGTACCTGCAAAGTTTTATGGAAGCATCATTCCATTCCCTCTCTGGGTTGATGCTATCGTTCTTGGAGGGGCTGGGGCTGAGTCATACACTGTACCTGCAAGTGCCAGCTTCTGTCTGATCACCTGCAATGCTCCTGTGTATGGGTGCATTTCTGGCACTGCTGTCATTCCAACCACGGAGATAGCAGATGGCACTGGCAGTTTTTACATTGCGGCTGGTACACAGGTTAAGCTTGATTCCGGTTCCACGTTGTCATTGATCAGGGCTAGTGCTGCTGCTATTGTGACTATTGGAGTGTATAGAGTATGAAGCGTGGAATAATGGATATCTTTGCTGCCCTGGCGCTGATTGCTGGGGCAGCTTTTGCACAAGTTGGATCTGCTAATCCAGTGATTCCTGGGGGTGGATCTGGTGGATCTGGGACCGTTGGAGGGACGCTAGCTGCAGAAGACAATCTAGTGGTGCGCACAGATGGAACTGGTGGTTCCACGATCCAAGCGTCTGCCCTTAGGCTTGCTGACACCACTGGTGATCTTCAGTGGGAAGGCACCACCGCCGACGCCTTCGAGGGCAACTTCACCTTCGCGGACCCGACTGCTGACTGGACGTGGGCGTGGGGGGCGGCGGGCGATCTCGTTGGCGCTGGAAGCCTCAGCATCGACAACCTAAAGCTCGACGGCAATACGATCTCCAGCACGGACACGAACGGGAACATCGTGCTTGCCCCGAATGGAAGCGGGAAGGTCGGCGTCCCGGTTGGATCGCTAACGGCTCCGGGCATTTTTGTCAACGGCCTCTCTGGAACTGGGTTTACTTTTGATGAGGGAAGCCAGCGCGGAGTCTCGTGGACAGACTCTAATGAATCGAAGTTCTGGATTGGAACGGGCGATGTCCGGATGCAATCGGACTACAACATAGGGTGGACCTCTTCATCTAGCAACGCTAGCGTGAATGTTAACGATACAGGTCTTTCTCGCGGAGCTGCCGGGGTGGTCGAGATCACGGACGGTCCAACCGGGGCGGGAGTTTTGCACTTACGCTCGCTTGCCTCTCCGCCTCGCACTTGCGACGGCACCGCAGAGGGAGACTTCTACCGCGACACAAGCCATGCGCTCTGTTACTGCGACGGGGCTGCATGGCAAGTGCTAAATCCGCTGACGGCTGGCGTCGGCACCTGCAGCTAAACCAACAAAAAGGAGAGTCACATGGCCGTTCCGATCTTCACCGCAACTAATTGCCTCAAGCTGATCCCGAACCCGGATGGGCACGCCGATCTCGTCTTCATCGACGAGAACGGACTGCAACAGGGCGGCATCGCGCTTTCGTTCCGCGAGAACGACGGCAAGTTCTACGCCGTCCACGCGAACGGCCCCGGACCGGCCTTCATGCCGGATGCCAACGGAAAGCTGTATATCGCCGAGCCCTGATGCTCGTCGCCCGCCATCTCCGCGCTGTATGGGTGGCGGGCGTGTGTCTCCTCCTCACCGGCTGCGCCTCCATAACCACCGCCGAGAAAGCCTACATCGGCGTTGTGGCAGCGGACGTAGCGACAACGGCGGTGGGCCTGTCTCGCGGCCTCGAAGAGCAGAGCCCGATTCTGCGCGGGGGTAGCGACGGCGAGACGTTGGCCCGCGCCGTGGTGCTCAACGCGGGGCTCTACTGGCTCATGCACAACTGGATCGACAAGCACACCACCGCGATGCAGAAGAAGTACTGGCGGTTCGTGTTCGTGTTCCGCGCTCCGGCGGTGGGGTGGAACGTGTACCAGATCGCAGGGGAGAAATGACCGCCGCCCAGTGGCAGACGGTCATGGGGTACTGATAACTATGACTGAAAAGATTGGCTTCACTCATATAGCTCCAGTTGATGCATCGGCAACTGTGCCGCCAGAGGGGCACTTGCTGTATGCAGAGGACACTGACAAGCTATATAAGTCAGATGGGACAACAAAGACTGAGCTAGCCACTGGTGGTGGTGCATACTCTGATGAGCAGGCACAGGATGCAGTTGGAGCCATGGTGGATGCTTCTATTGTCTATGTGGATGCTACTCCACTTCTGCAGCGAGCTGCATTAACCGGAGATATAACAGCTAGCGCTGGATCTAATGCCACATCAATTGCTAACGATGCAGTTACTTTTGCAAAGATGCAAAACATAACAAGCGACAGACTTCTTGGAAGAGACACCGCTGGATCTGGAGATGCTGAAGAACTAACGGTCAGCGGAGGCATTGAGTTCAGCGGATCAACTGGTGTTGTTTCGTCAAGCAGAACGCTAGATAGAGACGCTTCTGTCAATACGTTCAATACAACAGTTGCAGAAACCACAATATATTCATACACAATACCAGCGAACACCCTTGGCGCGAATGATGAAATACACACTAGAATTCTAAATTACTATTTTAATAACACTGGTTCATCTAGGGGATATATTATAAAAGTTAAACTTGGAGGCACTACCATAGTTGACTTCGATACATCATCATCATACTTTTCATCAAATTCTGCAAAAAGATTAGTAAAGGTTGATGTTTACATATCTTCATTGGGAGCTACAAACTCTCAGTATGTTACTATACAAGTCAATCACGCATCTGGTACTTCACCTAGCGGATCCATAACTACCGGAGAAGGGTCTTTATGGAGTAATAATATAGGTAATATTCAGGTTGGAAGTGGAACGCTTTCGCAAGATATGACCTCAAGTAAGGTATTTGAAATTAGCGTTCAGCTCAGCGCAAGCTCTGCGAACCATGAATGGTCTTCGTATTCTGCTATAACGCAATTGCATTCTGTATAAGTAAGGAGAAAATATGGCACAAGTTGATGTGATTCAATTTGCAAAGATCACCCCTGGTAGTGGTCAGCCATTTGCAATCGGCAGCAAGGTTCTTCCTTCTACGATTACGCTGAATGGAACTGGTCAAGTGATTCATAGAGTATACAATGACATTCCAGCAACCACCGCTCAGGTTCTTATGGATAATGAATTCGTAGCTGAATGGCCTTTATTCTGGGCGATTAAGTCATCCACTGCCGGTACTGTGGCTTGGGGAAACGATGCTAATAATGCCCAATGTATCGGCTTAGTTGCTAATGTGTGGCAGTTTTTTGAGTCCGGAAGAGCAACCACAAATAATACTAGTGATGTTGAAGATAGATCGTCAGCTTCACTGTCAACAATCGGTGACATTGTATACTATAACAGGGCTGCAGGAGTTGCTGACGTTGAATTTGTGGCTGTTTGCTAATTTATTGGAGATACTGATATGAAAGCACTTAGTGGTTTGCCAGAGAAAAAGAATGTTGGTGAGCGTGTGGTTATTGATCCTATGGACTCCATGATGGGTAAACAACCCAAGTTTAGAAAGAAGAAGAAGCTAAAGAACATGTTAAACAAAAAGGAGATGTGCTAATGGCAAACCCAGGTACTAGACCGTTGTATGAGCCTCCATCTGTTAAGCCAAGTATCCAGCTTGGAGCTAATGATTATGGCAAGCCTATGGGTAAACCCCTACCTCGCCCTGACACTAGACCGAAACCAGGTGGAATTATCAGTGGATGGAATAACAAAGCCGCCAGAAGGAAGAAGTTTCTAATGGATCAGCAGGGACAGCAATATGTTGGTGGTCAGAACCCCCAGCGTCCTGGCCCTCAGCCTCCCAGCAGCGGTCCAATCTCAGCAAATGGTGAGAGGCCGTTGAATCCGCAGGGCGGCAATGGTGGGATCAATACATTCCCGGAACAGCAGGGCAGTGTAGCTCGTGGCTCTTGGGATGATCCAAACTATGATCGCAATCCTTCCAGACCGTTCAATCCTGGCGTAAACACTGTTGCCCCTAGTTGGGGTCCGTCCAGTGGTGGTCAGGGTTTTGGAAAAGGTGAAATGAATCCAGGTGGTGGACTTGGAACTTGGAAACCGGATCATGGTGACGAGAACGGCGGATGGGGTGGTGGTATGAACGACATGAAGGATCCAAGAGCTGGCGGACTCAACAAGGTAACTGGTCAATGGACTCCTCCTGATCCTGCCTATCTTGAGGGTCTGAAGAATGGCACTATCGAACCTGAGTGGAAGAGAAAGCAAAGACTGTCAGTGACTACAAATGGTCCGGGTACTGGCGTTTATGGAGGGAATCAAATAACCACAATGCCTACACATCCTTGGGATCCCAATAGACCAGAACAAGGTCGTGGTGGGAAATTTGACCCTGCTTCCTATGCCCCGCCGTTGGATCCGTCTGGTCAAAATAACGCAGGGAAACCACAGATGGCAGGAAGCCCTCAGGGAGCGTTTGGTGGAGCCGAAGCAGGCGGCGCTGGTGGAGATGGCGGTGGGGGTCGTCAGCCGTTGCGTCCGGGTATGGAGTATCGTCCAGGTGGTGGTCAGCGTCCTGTTGGCGGTGGTCGAAATGGTGGTCCCCAGGCTATTCTTCCGAATGAATCTGGCCAGTACGATCCACAGGGTATGTACTCAGAAACCAGCGGTCCTGGACAAGAGGATCCACAGGCACAGATGAGACGCAAGCTTATGCAGTTGCAGCAGCAGGGTCCGATGAACAACAAGTATTACGGTGCATTCTAAGGAGAAATGAATATGGCTAAGGAACTTTGGAAGGGTACGTCAAACGATATGCCTCCAACCAGTCACAAGGGGGATGCGAAGGGTGTGTTTCATGGCACCAAGGAAGCAAAGAATAGCACTCTGAGCTGGAAGGGTGTCAAGCCCATGCCCACTGGTGCGACCAGAGATGAAGCTAAGAATTGGCCGAAGGCGAGTTCTGGTAAGATGGTGGAAGCTCGTGGTGATAAGGTTAAGGTAACCAGCGGTAACGGCTAAATTGCTTGAGAAAGGCTGAAACCAAGAATGACAAGTCGGGAAGAAACCCCCTCTGGGGGAAAGAATACTTCAGACAACGACTCGAAGAAAACCCGCAGATTTCTATCATGGCACTCGTCAGAGCCCATGCAAAAGATCGTGATAAATGGCAGGGATTGTACAACGATGTTCGTAGATGGAGAGAAGAGGATCCAAGCCTGGATCAGCTAATCGAGGAGCGCAAGGTGGCCCAAGGCAGGGATCAAGAAGTGAGGGGCAGAAAGAAGAAGGACGCAAATCTTGAGCATATGGATTGGAAGGAGAAGTTCTGTAGAGAGCTGATCCGATGTAAGGGTAACAGGGAGAAGGCAGCTGCAGTCACCCCATACACCCCTGACACCATCTACAGAATGCTCAATGAGAACTACTCTGAGTATGACAAAGACTTCTCAGAGCAAGTTCACATCTATGAGATGCGTCTTTCTTCTGTTGCTGAGGAAGCTGTATGGAATGCTCTCGATCAGAGCATGCAGCTGGATGACCCTCGTACAACCGCATGGATTGGACTCAATATCCTCAAAGCAAGAGACAGAAAGCGCTGGGGAGATGAGCTTAGAGTCAAGGCTGATGTCAAACATGAGCACACCTGGACTATCAAGAGAGAAAATATGATCAATGTGCTAGTGGCTGACCAGCAGAAGTTCTTTGAATCCAAGGGATTGTGTCTTCCTTCGGGAGAAAAAGATTCAATTGAACTGAAACAACGTGAGTATGTTGAAGCAGAGCTGATTAATGACTGAGATTTACTCACCAGTTGGACTAGAGAACCAAGGCTTATACGTTCCATCCACATTGGATGAGTATAAGGATCTGTGGGGATGGTTGAATTCAGTTCGTGACAAGAGTATGGATCAGTGGAAAGAGGCAATGCGTGAGTATACTAAGCACGACATGTTCTTTCTGCTCAATTTTGTGGCAGCTGACAAGAATAAGGTCCATTCTGAAACTGGTCAGCTGCTATATTTTCATGATGTGTACTTGAATTACTGCCGTAGGAACCAAAGATACATTGATGAACTAATTAGCAGCGTGGATTGCTCTGCCAGAAGCTTCTCGAAGTCAGTAGTGAGGACGAAGTTGGCTGCAATCCAGCTTATTATGCGCTACCCCAATATAGCGATTGCGATATTCAGCGCAGAGAAGCAGCTTGCATCACGCCACGCTGCAGTGATTAAAGATGAATTGGATAATAACAAGCTGTTGAAGTATTTGTTTGATGATGTGCTTTGGGACAATCCGCAAGAATCGGCCAAACGTGGTGAAACTGTATGGTCTAGAGATGAAGGGTTGAGAGTTAAGAGGAGTCTGCCAAGGGTTAACAACACAATTGAACGTCATGCGTTCTTCGGAACAAGTCCTGTAGGGTCCAGGTTTGATGCCATCATCTATGATGACGTAGAGGCGGGGCAGTACATCCAGAATAAAGAGCAGTGCGACAAGTTGCATGAGTCATTTGACGCCACTCAACCCCTGCTGACGCCCACAGTGTTCCCTAAGGGGCTGATCTTCATCAACAACACCAAGTTTTCTACCGACGGGTTGGTGGCTAGGAAGTGGGAGGAGTACAAATCTCGCAACCCTGAAAGCGTATTTATGTACAAAGCAGAGTCTGATCCGGTTGAAGGTGGGGATTGCCCGTTGGATGGTAAGGCACAGTACCCATTCACAAAGAAAAGGCTCTGGGAGATGTACGACGAGCTGAGAGACAAGACCACATATGGTCTTCAGATGACTGGTAGCTTCACTGCTGGAGAAGATAGGCAGATGAAGCGCGAATGGATCACGTTTGATACGTCAGAGCCACGTAAGTTGGCCAAGGGATGCAATGCTTATGTGTGTATTGACACGAGCCGTGGCCTATATGATCCTACAGGTATCGTTGTATGGAGCCTTGGACACGACAAGAGAGCCAGAGTGACTGACGGATCACGCAAAAAGATGGATCCATCTAGTTCTCTGTATCACGATGAAGTGTTCAGCGTAGTTTCTCGTGCTCTTAATTGGAATAACAGAGTTGTCGCTGTGCTTGTAGAACAGTTGAGCAATCAAGCATGGGCAGATTTGATTAGATCTGAATTGCAGAAGAGGGGATGTCACGTTCAAGTGATCGCATGTGCTGGCAAAATATCAAGCAAAGAGCGGACTGGACGTTTTGCCTCCATTAAGATGGAGCGCATCTGGTCGAGATTCGCGCACCAACTTCAGAGTGGCAACATCATTGTGCCAACTCCGAAGAGCATGGGAGGATTCGGAATCCAGACGGTCGATGAGAAGGGGTCTCCTTTCGATCTGATTGATTATTTCTTAAAGTTTGAGTATGATGCTTTTCCAAGACCTTCTCACGATGACATTTTGGATGCTATGTGTTTGCTCTGGGAGCCGGGAATCGTGTTGCAGTACCCAGGGAAAGACAGCTACAAGATCATCAAGAGAAAGACTTACGGAGCTGGTTCTACTAGTTGGATGAGCGCGGGGTAATAGGGGATAATTTGAAGCCAAAAGACATGACAGGATCGCGGTGCACGAGATGGTCTGTCCTGCACAGAGATGAACTAGCAACGGCCAGCAACCGCCAAGCTCATTGGGTCTGCGAGTGCGACTGCGGAACACGAAGGACTGTCGCTGGGTGGCGGTTAAGATCTGGTTTGTCAAAAAGCTGTGGGTGTTATGCGCGGGAGGAATCTGTCAAGAGGAACGCTGGTATGTTTGGGGATAAGCATCCAAGATGGAAGGGTGGGAGAACTGAATCTAACGGATATGTTAGAATCATTCGCAATGTAGACGGCCTACAAAGGTATCAGCTTGAACACAGAAAGGTAATGGAGGATCATCTTGGCAGGGAACTGTCTGAGTCCGAAGAGGTCCACCATATCAATGGCATAAGAAGCGACAATAGGATAGAAAATCTAGAGCTTCGAGTTGCACCTCACGGGTCTAAAATTCGCGTTTCCGACGCAATAAACTGGGCAAAAACGATACTTAGCAGATATGAGTGTGATACATACCCGGAGGAAGAACTATGCCTTTAATGTTGCAGCAAAGACCGCCGTTTGGAAGTTCATTTGTTAAGGGAGAGGATGCCCAAATTATTGCTGACTGTGATAAGGCCATCGGGGCGGGCTGCGACTTTTGGGTTGAGGAGCACAAGCGTGTAGAGGAGAACTCATCCTACGAACGTGGGGAGCAATGGCGCAAGGGAGATAGCGACCGTCAGTTAGAGCGCGAACGTCCAGCATTCGCCCTGAACAGCCTCGTTAAGATTATCAACTCAATTGCAAACCGAGAGATCATGGATCGTATCGTCCCCAAGATCTACGGTCGCACATCTGATGACAATGGTATTGCCGAAGCCTTTGATGAAATGTGTCGTTGGCAACGTGATTCAGCCGAGACTGAGCACGAGGAGAGCATGGCTTTCCGTCAGTGCGTGGCTTCTGGCTATGGCGTTATGCATAAGTATTGGGATGAGTCTGCGCTTGATGGGTTTGGAATGATCAGAGATGAGGAGCTTCCTCTTTGGTACATGCTTGTTGACCCTAAGGCAAGAAAGCAAAACCTGTCAGATCGCAAGTGGCACATCTGCGGTAAGTACGTTCCGCTCTCTGAATTGGAGGAATGGTACGGCTCCACCTCTACCAAGAATGCATCGTTCCTAAAGAAGATTGCATCTGGCAGCGTACTTTCCGGTTCTGGGAGCAATTCTACCCATTCTGGGAACCTCTTGTCGTGGGCTTGGAATGACATTTCAGCTGGAAGGTGGTTTCGTCAGAAGGAACAAGAGATCTTCATTGTCGAATACGAATGGCTAGAGAAGAAAAATGTGTACAAGGTGGCCTACCCAGAGATGCTCGATCAGCTCATGGAGATTGTCAGTGATCCCAATGGAGAAATCCAGTATGGTGTTGATCCTGAAACCCAAGAGCCAATGACCATGCCTGTATCTGAGTGGCAGACGATGGAGGTTGAAGAGAAGAACGCCTTTATGCTCAATCTTCTTTCAGACACCAAGTTGGTTGTCATTGAAGATAAGAAGGAATTTGATGCCGTCAATGCCATGTACAAGGGATTAACTGGAGAAGAGATTGAATTCGTTCGCAAGCCAAGAGAATATACTAAGTATGCAATCCGCGTAGCTGATAGGATCCTTGAAAAAGGTATTCGTCCTATGGGGTTTACCTACGAACTGATGACTGGTCTTCCATTTGAGAAGCGTGATGGCAAGCGTTTCTACGGAATGATTGATGTCACCAAGGGTCCACAGGATATGAAGAACGTGTTCTTCTCAAATGCTCTGGCACTATGGATGACCTCTCCAAAGCAGAACCTTTTGATCGAAGAGGGAGCGCTAGAGAATCCAGACAAGTTTGTTAATGATTATGCTAAGCTTTCTGGTATCCATATTGTTCCTGATGGCTTTGTGGCTGGTCAGAGATTTATGCAGATGCAACCAAACACGTTCCCTCCAATGCTCCAGGAAATGATTCAGATTGCCTCTAATGCTGTTGAGGAACAGTTTGGACTGAGCAGCGTTGAAACCGGAAGCCAAAGCGATATGCGCAGAGTATCTGGTACCGCAGTTACTGCTGCTCGTCAGGCATCCAACACAATTCTTGCAATCTTTTTCGATTCCCTACGCAGATATCGTAAGCGTTACGGAATGATGAATGTCAAATTCATTCAGTCTGTTTATGATGTAAAGCAGATTTCTAGAATCATTGGCGATGAGGCAGCTGCCGGGCTTAAGGGAGCCAGTGAATGGCCAGAGATCAATAGAGTAGACATCAAGATTGACGAGTCTCCCACTTCTGTGTCTGAGCAGATGGAAACTGTTGACTTTCTCACCAGAACCGGCACCTTGGACAAGTGGATTGCTAATGGCACTATCACTTCTGAAGACGCTATTGATTTGATGGTCAATCTGCCTCAGTCCACTAGAGAAAAGATCAAGGCTAACGCTGCTGGTCAGAACCAGCTGAAGCAGGAGCTGCAAGGAGCACAAGCTGAAGTTGAGAAGATGACTAAGGAAAAGGAAATGTGGAAGAGTTTCCTACTGACTATTGATCGTGGAGGTGAAATCCAAGCGGCATGGAATGCAATGTCATCACTGGCTGAGCAAATGATTGCTGAGTCTGAGCAAGCTGCCCAACAGGGGCAAGAGGAGCAACCGCAATGAGTGCAGAGTTTACCCAGCAAATGGCTGGAGAGCCTGAAGCTACAGAACTGGCAGAAACCGCAGTAGAAGGGGGAGTAAAGAATCAAGGTGGGCAGCTTCGACAGCTACTTGAGCAAATGACCACTGGAGGGGATCCTGGGGATGAGCAGGAAGGGGCAATAGAATACCCCCAGGAAGCCGCTGCAGCCCCGTACAGCCCTCAAAACATTCAACCTGAGGCTCAGTATGCCCCTGATCCAGAAATCAAGGGGAATCCGTATGCAAGAGCCAGGGTGCTTGAGCGTGACAACAAGAAGTTGCGGCAGAAGCAGGCTGATTTAGAGGCGAAACTAAATAGTGTTCTGGACAGATTGGCTGGTGGTGGACAGCAGGAGCAGGTAGAACAGGAGCCAGAAGACCCTGTTGAGCGCATTCATTATGGTATCAAGAAGGTGGCAGATGAACAGGCAGCTCTGCGTGAAGAAATGCAGCTGGAAAAGCAGCGTGAGCGTGTAAATGAGCTGGCTTCAGACGCCAACCAGACTATCCAGCAGTTCGCCTCAAGGGTCGAACAGGTAGCCCCAGGTGCCTACAAGGGTGCTGTAGCTCATTTGGCTAACCTCTGGATCTCAGAAAAGCTTGAAGATGATGATCTTAGTGAGGAAGAGGCACAGTTTGAGGTCGCAAAAAAGGCGGAAACCCTAAAGTTGAAGTGGAGATCAGAGGGTCTTGACCCTGGTGAAGAGTTCTTTAAGAGAGCTATTGCAGCTGGATTCAGATTTAATGTCATTCAACCACAGGAAAACGCCACCCAACAGATCCAAAAGGAAGTGAAGAAGCGTAAGGGAGTGGCTTCTATCAGCGGAATGTCTGGAGCCCCTACTAAAAATCCAATGAAAAGGGTAATTAGCAATACTTTATCAGCAGATTCTGGCAGAGAATATCACAGAACTATGAGCGAAATGGCCAAGGCTCGTGGTGGATATAACAAGCGTATTTCTTTGAGTGAAATTCTTGCAGATAAGATGATCCCTGGCTAATACTGTAAATGATTGACAAGTAAATACTGCAAATGTAACAATACGCTGTACTTATTCCTGCGCAAGCAGAGTTCCGGTTTACGGATAAATTGAAAACTCGGAATCATCCCGACATAATTATGGCTTTTATGTCGCGTTCCATCACAGGAGGAAGATCCTGTAGTGCCATTAGACTTGGCTAACCTTAGATAGAATCAACTAATAACTACTCTAACAAGGAAACCAACTCTATGGCACAAACAGGATTACTCGAAATTGGTGATCCGATTGTACAGATTGCTTGGGAGAACGACATTGACCATGAAGCTCGTCTGCGGCTGTGTCTGCTTGACGACGAATATGGTTTTGCCGGTAATTCCAGTGATTATCTTGTACAGTTGAAGGACGATCTGGAGACGAAGGCGGGTGGCACTATCCGCATGTCCTTCGCCTACCGGCTTAAGTCCCGTGGTCGCGCTGGTGAAGAGGTACTGAAGGGTCACGAAGACCGTCATCGTACTTCCAACTACAACCTCTATGTCAACGTACTCCGTCATGCGGTGGCCGTTGATGGACCGATGCAGCAACAGTTCGTTAGCTATGATGCTCTGGATCTTTCCAAGAATCTTCTTGGTATCTGGGCTTCAGAGCGATTTGAATTTGGTCTGCATGCTCATGCTGCGGGTATCAGCATCGTTACCTCTGATGTCTATACTCTCAACAACGACATTAGTGCAATCAACTCTAGCTACATTCTTCGCCCGAACGGCAAGGCCGCTGGTGCGCTCACCTCTGGTGACGTTATCAGTGGTGACTTCCTGAACGAAGCCAAGATGGCACTCAATCTTCTTCGCCCGAAGATGCGCCCTGCGCGTACTCCGTTTGGTGAGAAGTTTGTTTGCTTCATTTCCAATGAGCACGAGCGAGATCTTCGCAAGTCAGACTCAGACTTCTACGCTCTCATGGTCTCAGCCATGCAGGGTGGGAAGGTTGATGACAATCCGATTTTCACGAACATGCTTGGTTGTGTTCATGACATCGTGTTCTTCAAGTCAGACTTTGTTCCTCCGGGTCTTAACAGCGGTGGCACTAAGCTGAAGGACAAGACTCGTAGAGCTTGGATCGGTGGGGCTGGCGCTCTGGCGATGGGCTTTGGTCGTGGTTGGTCTGCTCCTCCGTATGGTAAGAATCGCTTCCAGTTCATTTCTGACAGCGAAGATTACAACTTCCAGAAGCAGATTGCGGTTCAGACCATCGTTGGCGCAACCCGTCCGCGATTCACTGACCCCGCAACCTCTACGGTGCATGAGAATGGTGTGCTAGTGCTCGAAACCTACGCCGATTATGGCTCCAACTTCAGTTCATCCACGGTATACTCCGATTGGATTGATGCTGGCTGCACGGTCGAAGCGTAAGGAAAGGGGATAACATATCATGTCTACTACCTACAATGCTCCTTCTTTCTCTCATCCGGCGATTAATGTCAGAGGCTTTCCTGGCGTAATCGAGCGCCACTATGAGATGGATCTTGCCGCTGTCACTGGTGATTCGAGCTACGCTCTCGTTGCCGGTGATGTCTTCAAGTATTTCAAGCTCCCCGCGAATGCGCGAGTGTCGTATGCTCGCGTTGAAACCGATGTCATTGATGATGGTGGTACCGCTGCCACTCTTGATGTCATTGTTTCTGATGGTACTACCACTAAGGTTCTCATGGACGAAATCACCACGAGTCAGACGCTTGGCTCAAAGGCTGATACCAGAGATATTGGTGCTGGCACCGTGTTCTATCAGGCGGACACTATTGGCTATGTCACCACGAATAGCAACTTCTACGTTGCCGTCCGCTGTGGCACTGGCCCGACCGGTGACGCTGCCACTGATGCAAAGATCAAGCTTACCTTTGGCTACGTTCTCTCGCTTGAAGATGGACAGAACGCTCTCTGATTGTAACTGTTTGAACTGAACAAATGCATTCATGGGGATGGATATGGTCAAACATGTCCATCCCCATTTTCTTCTAGAGGTGGTGGATGAGTAATTGGGCAACTATGAAGCAGGACTTACTCCGTGATCTGCACTTTGATACCACGACAAGCGGATCGAATGCGGATGACGATGTTAGTCGTGCAATCATTGATTCAATCACATTCAATCGTCGTTATGATTTTGGTTTTACTCGCTCCAAGGCTGATATCTATACAGTCTCTGATCAATATGAATACCCTCTGCCAGAAGGATTTCTTGGTATCACTGGAGATGTTTGGTCAACTCCAAGCCTTGATACCACCGGTAGATATACACTGAAGAATCGTCCGATTGACTGGATGGAAAAGAACAGATACAGAGTCAATGGTCAAGATCGTACTCTCAATACTGGCGATGTTGGATATTACGGTATCAACGTAGCAACCAAGTCTGTTGTGCTTAGTCCAGTACCAAGCGATGATGGAACTCTAATCGAATTCTATTACCATTTCGATCCTGGTACCCCATCGTTTATTTACACTGGTAGCGCATGGGCTTTTTATGATCCAGGAACCACTACTGCAATTCTTGGTACGTTCTCGAATGCGTGGTTTACTGATGCATACAGACTTACCTATAACAGAGCTGCTTATTATCTTCTGACAGGAGTCCACGGCGGAACAGAAGAGGCGGCAATGAAAGCCCAACAATATATGCAGCAGTGGTCAGAAGAGCTTAATCGACTTCGTGGAGATTTTGCAAAGTATACTGGCAACAGAGAAATTCGGAGATATCTGTAATGTCAAAGATGTTTCTGCCAGTTGGAAAGATGAATCTTGATAAAGGGCCAGTTGATGGAGATCATCTATGGGTGGCTAAGGATGTTTTCATGCTGGATGTTGGATACGAAGAGTTCCCAGTGGCCGAGCTGGATACTTCAATAACTGTCACTTCTGGCGACGTTCCGTGCGGGGCGTTTGGATGGACAGGAGGGGGTACTGGGAGAATCTACTATTCGACAAGTTCTTCTATATTCGAGGTTGCATTAAATGTGGCCACAGATGTTTCAAGATCTTCTGGTGGTGCATACACAAGTGCAACAAACGGATCATCATTTGCCTCATATGGCAAGAAGTGCTACCACGCAAACGGAATAGATAGAATCAATTCAATCATTGTCCCAGATAGCGTTGCTCAATCAGACAACTTTGTAAATATCACTTATACAACTGATGGAGCGGTGATTGCACCAAAGTATATTTGTAGTCATAAGAATCATTTGATTGGCGCTAGCATTAAGATGCTCGAAGGATACGGAGAGATTGGATCAGCTTCAACTGTTGGCCTTGCTGCCCCGTTTACGCAACCGTCCACTGTTGGTTTGGAAGTTTTAAGCTCTAGCGCCGCAGATGGTGCAGCTTTCACTGCAACTATTTGGGGATGCAAGAGCGGAACAGATACTGTCGTAACGTCTACAGTAACATTAAACGGAGTTACTCCAGTTACAACTGCTGCTCCCAACACATGGACAAAGGTTCTTGGAGTAGCAAAGAGCGCTGTGACAACCGGTACAATTACGTTCAGGGTGGCTGGAGGTGGAGCCACTGTAACCACTCTTGCCCCAGGAGCTACAAGTGGTGGATTTTATTCCATCCCAACTGCTCTGGCTGCTGGTGAGTCTTACGTAGATCTTGTTTTGGACACTGCTGGCACATATCAAATAGGTATCTACGGAACGAATGAGAACTCATTAGATATTGTTGATTCACAAGCGATGTCTGGTACAACCATAGTACAGAGCAATCTGAAGTTCAAGACCGTAACACAGCTTTTGATTGGAGATCTGCCTCTGGCGTCAACTGTTACTATCACTTCTTATCAATTTGCAACTACTGAAACTTATCCACATCTATTGTGGATAAGTGGCACCGATCTACCAGAGGGATATGGTGATCCTCAGGTTTCTCCTCAGATTGTTGGAAGTGATTACAGATATCTATTTGATGGTTCTGGCGTAATCACCGGAATCATAGATGGTGGAGACTGTTTTTTTGTGTTCAAGTCAGGCAGCATCTACAGATTTGATGGTCCCCCATTTCAGCCGACTGTCATTAGTTATACAATTGGCATGGAAGCTGGTCTTGTTCCATATCGACAGGGTAATCGAGTTTACTTTCTAGCAGATGCTGGTCTTTCTTACATAGACATAAATACAAACGAAATTGTAAATGTATTCAAAGATGTTATGCAAAGATCAATCATTGATTACACTAGTGGCAACTTTGGATTTTCAGTTGGTTATTTTCCAAAACAAAACGTCTCATCTATTGAGGCCGTAATGGCTGGGTACACTAATCCAAAAGCATCTATTTCTGGAGATTCAAACTATAATTTAGTATTTATGGTATATGGAAATGCATCTACCCCGTATGGCCCAAACGCAGTTCAGGTGCTTTGTTACAATTCAAATAATGATAGCTTTTCATTAATAAGCGGTCCTGCCGGTACGGCTGGCGTCGGACCAATCGCCGTAGAGGTGGGGCAATCTCAGGCTAACGGAAAATATCCAGTATCTACTCTTAGGGTATTGCAAACTGGTACATCAACTGTCCATCGCATGTACAAGTGGGCACTGAATGGTCTTTCTTCTGTCATATCTGGAGCGGAGCCCTACATACGATATCCGTTCAAGGGGATTGATCCAGATAATGCAAGAACAAGAATCAGCAGAGTACGTCCAATGTTTGATAATGCTGTAGTGTCAAATTACACGCCAGTATTTGATGGTGTAAAAGCAGAGATAATAAGCATATCTGGTGTTGGGAAGTCATGGATAATCAATGGTATATTATCAGAAGGTTTATCTACATATTCAAAGGATGGATGGATCGACGTAAGCAGATGCCCATTTGCTGATAAACATTCAATTGGTATAAAAATAGATGGCACTGCATCAAACACAAAAGGTATATTTATCAAAAATCTTATTGGTGTTGAAATAGAGTATGTAGTTAATCCATCAAGATCAATATAATGCATAATTTCAACGTATCTGGAAACCCATCAGCATCACAGAATGTAACAAACTTAAATATTCTTGAAGAATCGTGCAATAACAATAGCTATTCTCATTGGGTAAATGCTCTTGGGTTGTACGATACATCTGGAGCAACATTTGCTTCATTCATAACTGGTGTAAATAGAGTTCCGCCACACTGGCTGTTGACGAATGGCAACTCGTCTAGTGTTGGATTCTATGTCAGAAGACATGGCGATTGGAAGTATGGATCATTTGATGTCGTTGTCCATTGGAGCACAAGTGTGGCATCAAACAATGTGTACTTTGGAGTGAAGGTGGATCGTTACAGAGAAGTTGATATTGTCATTCCAGGTACGTCTAAAGCTACGGCTGTAGCTGCTGGCGCTGTTGACGCAATCAAGATGACGAGGTTTGTATCCTCTGAGGTTAGGATAGATTCATTGGTTGATAGAAGCTGTAGTGGAATCTATGTTCATGTGTCCAGAGATGGTGGCAATGTATTAGATACCAACACTGGGGATGTTTCGATATACGGTGTAGATTTGATATACAATGAGACTAAACGAGTTATTGGCGATATAATTAAGAAGTAACATAGGAGAATAGATATGCCTGAGTCTGGTGGAAATGACAACTTCTGGAACGCGCTGCTCACTGCAGGCATGTCTGCGTTTGCCTCTGGAAAGAAGAAGAAAGAGGACAACAAACAGCTTGACTGGATGAACTCCATCCTTGCTGACAAGAGGAGATATGAAGACGAGAAGGTAGCTCGATACAAGAGTAGCCCAGCGGCTCAGATGTCTCCAATGATCATGGATATGCTTGTTCATGCCTATGGTCCCAAGTTCAAGAAATATGGAATTGATATGCCACTGGACAAGATGCTTGCTGCAATTAATGGAGGCTCCCAGGGGCCTTCTGGCGCGTCTGGGGGCACATCTAATGGCGCTGTCCCACAGAGAACTCTGTCTCAGATCGCAAATGGAGAAGGGGTGAAGTGGGGATTTCAGGCTAGATCGGATGGTACCTTTGGTCCAGCCAACACAACTATGAAGAATGGCGCTCAGTACACTATGGGTAAGCTTGATCCTGAAATTGAAGGATACAATGGTAAGGATTGGGGAGACAAGCTTGGATCTGTTGATGGAGATGCATTTGCTAGAGAAAAGACACACAGTGGAACCGGGAATGCTGGGTGGACTAAGGACAGCAATGGAAGAAAGATTTATGTTGGTTCATTAGCTACTGGTGGTAACACTGCATATACTCCATCAAAGACCACCACCAGCGATTGGAGAGACACAATCGTACATAATGGTGGATTTGATGATAATCCGTATGCGCCAAGCGCTACTTCGCCAACTCCTGAGGAGATCATGGGTGGAGCACCTGGTGACAAAAATTGGTGGCAAGAACATGTAAAAACTTGGGGTCCGAAAGCGATAGGTCTTATCGGAACATTATTTAGCGGGGGTGTTGGCGGGGCAGCTGCTGGAAAGGGTCTTTCTCTGGCTCAAAGATATGGTATTCTTGATGCCGACTCAGATACTCCGTGGTTTCATAAAGTGCAAAAGAATGGAGTCCAATAATGGCTAAGAAGAAAAAGAGTGGTGGTGGAGAGCCAGTGGCTCCGAAGGTAAACCCTGGTACGGCGAAGCTCGAAGGGGCTGCGTCTGGAATGGGTAATTGGGATCAGAGGTTCCAAGACTCATATGGAGAGGCTGGTGATTACTCTCAGAACAACCCATATAGCCAGGCAGCGCAGGGCTACATTCAAGATCAATTGTCTGGAAGCATGGGTAGAAATCCATTCATGCAAAATGTCTATGATCAGACAGCCGGACATGGGCAACAAGAGGGACTGGATTATCTTCGCAGCTTCCTTGGCGGATCTCCCGGAAATGGCCCAAACACTGGCGGCTCAACAGGTGGGGCAAAGCCATCTGGTGGTCGTCCTGGCTACTCTCCTGCCCCTAGAGGATATAGTGGTGGATCATCTTCAAGCCATACAAGTTCTGGCAAGGGTGGAAATATCCCTGACTCAACTGTTGGTTCTGGCTTTTTCAGCAAGAACATCAATGCTTTATTTGATCCGTCTAGACTTGATCCTGCAAATGATCCAACTATTAGACCCATGGTGGATGCCTTCCAAAATGAGGCAAAGGAATCCTACTATTCTGGACTCACTGATTTAGTGAACAGTGCAGAAGCTGGTGGCAGATATGGCAGCGGCATGTATTCTGCCCAGCGAAGTCAAGCGCAAGACGAATACAACGAAGCCAGTCAACAGTCAATGGCTGCTATCTATCAGCACGCTCGTGATCAGGCTATCGCTAATCAGATGGATGCTCTTGGGCTTGTAAACACCAGAGATATTTCTGAGGGTCAGATTGCCGCTCAGAGAGACGCCTCATCGAGCGCAGCGTCAAGCGCAGCGGCTGGTATTCGAGCGCAACAGGACATGCATAACCAAGAGATGCAGCTGCAGGGTATCCAGCAGATGCTTCAGTCTGGTCAATTTGATCTTGGATTACAGGGTCAAATGGGTAGTCTTATGTCACAGAATCAGCTTGGTGCAATGCAGGCTGGTTTGGGATATGGGCAACTTGGCATGAGCGGATTCAATGCTCAGCAAGGGTTTGGCAATCTTGGACTGCAGGCGAATCAAGGTATCGGTGCTATTGGTCAGTATCAAGATCAGTCATTCCAGCAACAGCAGCAAGCAGCTGCAGCCAATAGACTTAGACAGCAACAGCTACAGCAGCAGCAGGACCAGTACAATGATAGGGCTCCATTTGACATGATTGACAGACTCACCAGATCTATGCAAGGGTTGAACACTATGGGAGGCTACGAAATGGATCCCGGTTATGTGGCCCCCAGCGCTGGATACAACCGTGGTGGATTCAATTTTGAAGACATCATGGGTGGTCTAGCTGCCGGTGGCTCAGCTTATTATGGAGGTCGGTAATGCCTAATCCGTTTGCCAATACTGGAGGTGGCCCTGGTGGAGCTGACGATGGCTTCCTCGGGCTAGATAGCGGAAACTTCTGGTCGAGGTTTGGACTGCCAACTCCAGCCACCGGGCAGAATGAACCCAATCAGCCGATGGGCCCAGTTGATATCACTGGTCCAGAGATTGGTTCTCCGGGTAGCGAGCTTGAACCTACTATGCCTGATACAAATAGCTCTGCCGCTCCATTGGATGCTCTGTATTCAATGATCGGGATGTCTCCGCTGCAGACTGACAGCATGGGAAGATACAATCTCACCGATGATCAGAAGCAGAGTTCAAGCAAGCGTGCGCTAGCTGGTACCCTTGGCGCAGCTGCCAAGGTTATGTTTGGTACTGGTGGTGTTGATCAGATGGTGAATGCTGGTGTTGGTTATGGTGATAGAAGAGATGCATCACTGGATAAGTTCTCTGCCACCAACAAAGCTGATTATGATGCCAAGGTGGACATGGCAATCAAGGGGAGCAACTTGCTTAGGCAGCAGACTCTTGTTGAAGCTGAGCAAGAGAAGCTGAAAGAGATCATGGATCAGAAGGAGTTCGGTGCCCATTGGGCAGAGACTATGCAACCTGTTTGGGAGAAGTATGCCAACAAGGTTGCAGAGATTGATCCTGACAAGGCCAAGGAATACGCAGCCACACTTACTATGGTGAAGGCTAAGGCTCTGTCTGGTGACATGGCTGGTGCTACGCTGATGTTCGACACTGCCACTAAGGCAATGGTGCCCGGACAGTGGGAGGAGGATATCAAGGAAGATATCGTTCGTGCTCAGTTTGCCAAGTCTGCTGAGTTCTCAAGCTTCGCTGAAGCTGACAAGGCTCTGCAGCAAGCTATGCCTGGATGGAAGATGGGCATGGTGCAGGGTAAGCCTGTGCCAATGTCTCCTGCTGATCAACAGAGAGAAGCAAATGCTATTGATGTTCTGGCTGCGCAGGCTTCCAATTACAGAGAGCAAAACAGTGGATACGCGATGCAGAACAACATTGTTAGGGCTCAGATTGCAGAGAACAAGAGAATCGCAGAGTTGGCCCAGAAGGGTTCTGGGGCGCTGCTGGAGGCGCTGCAGCTCTCTAATACGTCTGGAGACAAGCCCAATGAAGTTGCTGCGCGAGCTAATGCACAGCAAGCGTTTGGGGAGTATGTTCCATACCTCCAAGCGGCTGGGGCACTCGGGAAGGACCCCGCCAACTTCCAGAAGGAAATTGGCGCTCTTGCCGCAAACCCACAAAGACTTGCACAAGCTCTTGCAATTGGTGCTCGATCAATGAGCACTGTTTACCAGACGTATGGTGATCCAAATGGTGGTGGTCAACAGAATCCAGCACAACGAGCTGGTTCTGGTCCTGCGCCTCAAGGTGGTCAGGCAAATCTTGGCGCTCTGATGGCGAAGCTCAATGAAGGGATTGCTAGTATTGGGATGCCAGGAGGAGCTGATCCTGCAGAACTTCTCGATTCAATCAACATGATTCCAGATCCTGGTGCTCGTGAAGCTGCTAAGAAAGCAGTAGCAGATAAGTTGGCTGGCAAGAATCCCACCAGAGTCTATGGCGCTGGTGGTCAAGGTGCGTATAGAGTTCAAGGCAATTCATCATCTCAGTGATTGAAAGGATATAATGCCTTCTAATTGGTATGCAGAATTCATGCGTCTCAATGGATTCGATGTAGAGGATCCATACTTTCAAGAGAAGCGTCAGGCGTTTACGCCAGAGCCTCTTGGGAAGATGTTTGAAAACGACAAAGACATTACCGACTACTTTCAGTCTGGTGGAGAGTATGATAAGGCTGCTGGTGATGCCACTGGTCTGTGGGGAAACACGCTCGATCTTGGTCTACGTGCATCCAAAGGTTTAGTTGGTGGTCTTGTTGGGGCAGCTGGAGTTGTCACTGACTTAGCAGACACTGCTGCAACTGAAATCTCAGATCTCACTGGATTCAAGAAGGGTGGATTGTTCGCTGATGCAACTGACTCTGCCAGAAACTTTCGAAGCCAAGCAGATGAAGCTGTCAGTGAAGGTATGGCAATGCCAAAGAATGACTTCACGTTGGCAAATCCACTTGGCAACTATGAGGGTGCAGAAGGCATTGGTGGATTTCTCAAAGCCACAGGGAAGACTGCACAAGATATTGCATACAGCGGCGCGGAGATCGGCGCAGACATGGTTGGTGCCGCAGCTGCTGGCTGGGCTATGGGTGGACTTGGTTTCCAGGGTGGGGCTGCAGCTGAGCTTGCTGAAGGAGCTGGTCTTGGGGCGAAGGCTCTGGCATATGGTAAGGATGTACTATCAAGTAATGTAGCAAAGGGTTTTCAGATGTCTGGATTTGCAGACATGTACGAGAGCCATACGCAAGGAGATGGAGATTCACGACTAAAGGCTGCAGCAATCGCTGCCCCGTATGCAGTAACCACTGGTTTGCTTGAGGGTATTGGTGCTATTGAAACATTTGGTGCAAAGACTCTCAGCAAATACCTTGTCAAGGATTCGGCAGCTAATTGGGTTGGTCGCAGAGCTGCAGCTGGAGTTCTTGGAGCGATGGCAGAAGGTGGTACTGAGTATCCACAGCAATGGCTACAGATTGTTGCTGAGGAACTTCCTAGCAACTCAGTGAATGATAAGGATCCTCTGTCTGCGTGGAAGAGGATCACTGATAGATCTCCTGAGGCATGGCAAGCTGCCTTGGGTGGTGCTCTATTTGGTGGTCCAGTTGGTATGATTACTGGTCTTGAAACCGTCCACAAGGCTGATGCTAAAGCGCTTGAGGCTGGGAGTGCAACTGATCCAAAACCTAAGACCCCAGACGAAGCGGTTGCGGATATTGTTGGCGGTGTCAAAACCCCAGTCAATATTGCAATGAAGAATGCGTCTGATTCTCTTCTTGATATGTCAGATGACTTGGTTACAAATGACAAGGAAGCTATTGGCAGCGCACAGATGGTTGCTGACGCTTCAGTCAAGGCGCTTGAGAATAGAGAGAAGCTTGAGCAGAAGGTCCGTCAAGAGATCGTTGGCGATGCTGCCGCAGAGAATGCTATCATTCAGACTGCGCCAGAGGAGCACATTGTCTCCTTGCTTGGTGGCGTCACTAATTCAATCGACTCTCTTGTTGCTAGAGATCTCGCTCAGTTTGATAACATCAACCTTGGTTGGCAGAACTTCATGGCAAGTGTTGCCTCTGGTCAGCCAACCGATCTTGGCAGACCAAAGAATCAATTCGATGATGTGAACGCACTGGCTGGTGTTGCTCTTGAGGCTGGCATTGATCCTCAGGCAATGGCCAAAGCTACTGCTGCACGTTTTGAGCAGATCGGCGTAGATCCTAGTGTATTTGCTAATGGTCTTAGCTCAGTTGATCTTGGAGCAATCAGGGGCCAACTTGAGCAGGAGCTTCGACAGAAGTATGCAGAGAAGAGTCTGCCAGTGGTTGAGGCTATTGAGAAGGCAAGAACTCCAGAAGTTGGCAGCGATGTTCAGAATGGCATTGATACTGTCAAGCAACTTGCTGGTCCGCAGAATAGCGAGAGTAGCGACTACGAGAAGGTGCTTGAATTCATCAAGACTGTTCCTATGGTAACTGCCAAGAACCTTCAGGATGTCCTTGGCCTGTCTCGTGATAAGTCTCGCGCAATGGCAGCAAGGCTTGAGAAGGAAGGGCTTGTTGGTCCTCAGGTTGGCAATAAGCCTCTTCAGGTTCTAATGACCCAAGAGGAGAAGCAACTTCCGGCTACAGAAGTTATGGAGCGCAGATCTCCAGAGCCAGTCGATACTCCCAAAGAATCGGTCGCAAAACGGTTGCTCAGCTACATCAGTGACAAGATAAGATCTACTGTATTCACTGATGAGCGTGAAGCAATGACTAAGACTCTCTCGCTTGAGTGGATGACTAAGCCATTCAGATTGGCATCTCCTGGATCACCCACGTTTGAAGATCTTTACAGCGATGATGTTGATACATTAGCTGCAATCAAGAATGTGTCTTCTGCTGCTACTCGTGAAGAATACATTCAGAGAGCAACTGAGAAGATCAAGTCAGATGCTAAGGTGTCCGACAGATTCCACGATGTTGTCACGGCTCCATTTGTTTCAAGAATGGCTGACCTGAAGACCGAACATGATCGTCTGTCTGCATCTGTAGCTGGCACTAGCGGCAGCGATGGTCCACATCTGCAGCTCGCAACGATTAAGCAGAGCATGGCTCGTGAAGTTAGAAACTACCGCAGACAGCTTGTGCGTCAGGCAATTCCTCCGGGTATCGCTCGATCAGTACATGATGCCAAAATGGCAGCTCTTGATTCATACATGCGAGCTTCTGATGCGCTTGATATGGAGAAGTATGGTGAGGTAGATCAGCAAAAGCGCGAGCGCACTAAAGCTGCTATGGGCAAAAGGCTGTTTACTGAGCCGATCAATCTCAGAAACAGCACCGATCTATCATCCGAGTCAGCTCCTGCTGCAAAGATCGTTGGAATGTGGCTGTATACAAACGCCAATCCAGAGCTGTCCAAGAAGATCGTTGCCAAGATGCTTGGTGAAGAAGGGACAATTGAGAGTGATACTCAGTTGGCCAATGAATTAGCTCGTGAGCTGTCCAATGATGGACTATATGAGTCTCTTGTTGATGAGGATGCCTTCACGCAGAGAGCGTTTATGGAGAGCATTGTCAATCAAGGTAAGTCAATCTCGTCTCCTCACGGTCTGTACATTGCTCTGACGCAAGCTGGTGAGGACCCTGCAGTGGCAATCTCTACTGTAGCTGGTCTTCATGCTGCCTCATTGAACAATCATGCCAGAACTGGAGAAAGCTTGACCACGTTCTGGGATCGTCTGTCAGACCACATCATGACCGCTCCAGAGATTGCACAGAAAGAGGCTCCTGGTGGTCTGTTTGTCGCTCGTGGACGAAAGCCTATTGACAACTACTCAGGTACACGACTGCGAGACTTTGCCAGAGATGCAATCTATGTACTTGGTAGATCATTTGATAGCGTAAAGCATTCACAGTCCATCGTTATGCAGCATGAAATCATGCATGCAATGCATCATAGCGGGTTGCTTAGGGATATCGTTGGCCCTGAAGGGCTGGCTGCTATAGAAAAGGTGACTGGTAAATTGTACAATTCGGATGGTAGCCCCATCTGGAATGAACGTACAGCTGAACGCCTTGCCACCTCATGGGAGATCTTCCTTGCCACCCAGAAGGCCCCTAACGCAGAAACCCAGTCAGCATTTGATGCTGCCAAGGAGTTCTTCAGAACCTATCTGAATACAGTTCTCAATATGTTTAACAAAACATTTAAGCGTGGGGATTGGGATTTGACTGGTGACAGAGGCAGACCAATGCAGTATGCCACTGGCAAGAACTCTGCGTCAGAGAACTATGGTGACTTGTACCAGCAGCTTGAGGCCAACAAACCAGCCATTAAGGCATTGTATAGGCTTGTGTATGCCCAGCCAAATTCAGAGGCTCATATGGCCACTGGTGGCCTTGTAGGGGCATCCAGTGCGTTGATGTCAGAGATGAGTGATATTGCTGGAATCGACATGTCTGACGTAATGACAAAGACTGCTCGCAGGGTTGGTGTGGAGCATGGTCCATTTGAACGTAAGGTTGTTGGATGGACTCCTGAATCAGACTCACCTATCACTAAGGATCAACTGTCAGATTCACTTGGTTTCCAAGGTATGAATCCAGAGGATCCGCTGGTGATTGAGGCGTTGGATAAGCATGATGGCAATGTTGGCGCTAGGCTTAGCAATTGGTCAGAACCAGTTGAGCGCAGAACTGTTCCAATGATGTCATCTGGTATTGACAAGAAGAAGCAGAAGGTGGCTGAGACGCTGCTGAAGAATGGTGCATCTCTGCGTCCTAGCCAATCTGCTGCCGACTGGTTGCAAGAGGTTAGTGACATGCTGATCACTGACAGCAAGATCTCTCCTATGTACAACAACGAGGAGATTGATTTTACCTCAGTGACTGGTATCAAGACATTGCTGACTGAGTTCCCACGGCTAACCAGAAGGTTCATTGACTACGCAAAGGTCAATGGAAACATGGCAGCAATCAACAAGGCACTGCCATTCATTGGCAAGGCCAATCTCCGTGGAATTGTCACCCAATGGACTAAGGCAGAGAAGAACTTTGCCAACGTGCTGGCATCTCTTGAGGGTGCAGTTGAGCATCTTGGATTGCCTAATGTTGCCATGCACATCAACAACATGTTCTCGCTGTCCAGATGGGCAGGAGACATCACTGAGCGTGTGCCAATGTACTACGATGAAGAGACTCAGGATTGGGTGATCATTCCAGGATCAGAGTCATGGCGTAATATCACGAATGATCTGATTGCATGGCAGGAGGCTTACTTCAAGGCTCATGGAAAAGAGATCCCTTCCAAGACTATGGCTCAGTTCTCGGTCAAGTCACAGAGAGATCTGCGACTGTGGATGCTTGCGCAGAGAGAACTTGAGGTGTTTGAGCATTCACAGAAGGTTGTGCAGGAGCACATGGATGCTATTGCTGAGTGGGAGCAGAAGGTTCGTGACGGCAAGACCACAGAAGAGCGTCCAGCTGCCCCCAAGATTCCACATATCTCTGAGGCCGCAGTAACGCTCGCAAAGAATGTGAAGATGGTACTGGAGATGACCTATGGAGATGACATCAAGACTCTCGATATGATGTCTCTGCGCTATTCTAAGTGGGAGAGCGATTCAAAGCTTGTCCCATTGCTGAAGTCCAAGCTGATCACTGCCAAGCAGTATGCAGATATGATGTCTGCTGGTATGCGTCACGTTCCATTTGCTCGCGTTGCTGAGCTTGTGAAGTCTTCGGGTGCGGTGAATGTAAACATTGATGGGTCCATGTATGCAGTGCTCGATTACTTGAAGCAGGACTTGACCTTCAAGGTACAGGATCCATTGCTGGCAGCAATCAAGAGCGTACAGGCTGTCAACATTCTGACGCAAAGACAGATTGCGAAGAACGCAATTGGCAAGGCTGTAATGGAGAGCGCGCCAGCTGGAGTCCCTAATGGCGAGTTCGTTGTGCTTCATAGCAAGCGCAAAATCTCCAAGGAAGAATACGACAAGCTTCCAGATGATCAGCGCGAGGAGAAGCAAGAGAAGCCTGCTGTGGCTATTGGTAACCAGGAATCCAAGGACTCTGCCAAGCAATACTATCAGATTGTACCGGCCACCAAGGATGATATTGGAGAGGTGCTGGCTCAACTACGCCATAGATTGCAGGGTCTAAAGGGCAGCAAGCGTGAGGAAGCTGAGATCCTGATGAACGGTGGAATCTTTGCTGCATACCTTGAGCCCAACAATCCGGTCTATATCAGGATTCTTGATGCAGAGGTAGCACAGGCGTTCTACACCATGAACAATCCACAGGTGTTGTATGCTACGAGCGCACATGCTCAGATGCTTGGTAGAACTCAGAAGTGGTTCAAGGGCCAATATGTCACCTCACCACAGTTCATCTTCAACCAGCTGTTCCGAGATATCCCGAACGCTATCACTCGTTCTAAGCATGGCCTACGCCTGTCAGATATTGGCAGAGGGATCGTTGCTTCGCTGCAGATGAGTGGATTTGAAGATATCAGTTCCAGAATGGACAAAGACGGGGCTGCTGCTGGTGTGTCAGAAGATGCGCTCAAGGGCTTTGGTCCATTTGGTGGTCTTGTATCCTCAGTTGGTCCTGGCGGGAACATGGACGTTGATCTTCTGATTGCTGCATCGCACGATGGTGCTAATACACAGAATGCTCGCGGGCTGTCTAGTGCGTTCACTGCATTCTATGAGAACATGAAGAAGCATGGGGCTGTGTTCCCCAGCTTTAAGAATGTTATTGATGCCACCAAGACAGGCGATTGGGCTGGCGTTAAGGACAACGCATTGATGCTCCCAAAGCTTGTGTTCTCGCTCCCAAGAGCTATCATGAGCGTACCGGCGTCTGTGCTTGAGAATGGTCCTCGTCTTGCTGAGCGCAGATTGATGATGGATGTTGATATGACTCAGTATCCAGAGATCATGAAGAGGTTCCCTGACAGATATAAGGTTGATGTTAATGGTCAGGCTCTTGCTGGGTATGCTGGCACCTTGCATCGCAGAGCTTGGGAGGCTGCAGAGAAGCGCTTGAAGGCTGATCCAAACGCAATTATTGCAGTAGAAGATCTCCCTATCCAGTACACAGCCATGAACAGAGACTTCGACACCAGACATATCACCTTACCGTTCGATCAGAAGGGTAAGTGGACTCCGACCATTGACTTGTTCCATGTGTTTTTTGGCCCTGCAATGCTCGATATGTATACCACCCTCAAGCAAATTGGTAATAACACGGCAACCCAGTCGGTGCTTGATGTGATCAGATCGTCAGAGGATGTTGCAAAGAGAAAGAGCAAGCTGAATTACAATAAGCGTAGTGTCCTGGGTAAGGAGTTTACCTACACTGACGAGGATGGTAGAGCACTGGCAATGTTGATCAAGGCTGTCGGTGTTATCACGATCCCAGCACTGGCTCAAGCGCTTGTTTATCACGATGATGATGAATGGCAGGCGCAGTCGTTTACCGAGAAGCTTGGTTACTACCACATCAAGACCCCGTGGGGTGGTAGGCTTAGAATTGCCAGAGGACTTGGATTCATGCAGCTGTTGTTTAGCGACTTACCCACTGCTGCCATTCTACAGTTTGGTGATAAGGATCCACAGGCCATGAAGAAGTGGCTCAATAGATTCTTTCAGTCTACTCCTCTTGGGGCTGTGGCTGCTGGTCCGATCTCATATTTGAGTGGTGATGGGGCAGCTACTGCAATCAAGAAGGGGATTGGTGAGTGGACTCCAGAGATTGCAAAGGGAACCACTGAGGGATTGATGTTTGACTATGACACCTTCAGAGACAAGCAAGTGTCCTACGAGACTGGATTCTCTCCTCAGGACCCAACCAGGGTTAAGAGTGAGAGGTACAACATTCTCGCCAATACAATTGCCAGAATCGAGGGAGTGCAACCTTCACAAGCTAGGCATCAGGTGGAGTCTCTGTTCCCTGGCACCAAAGCGTTGATTCCTTGGCTTGCCAATAAGGGTATGGAAGCCGCCTACGGAGCCACTGGTGGGCTTCCAGCTGACGTAGAGGCCAGCAATGCCCCCATCTATGGCCAGGGTACTGGTGGAGTTGTTAGGATCTACAGTAAGTCCCCATTTGGCGTAGGCAATGAGTTTGTCCAATCACTATACAAGCTGGATCGTAAGCTCACTGGATACTATAACAGTGCAGAAAAGATGCCCGACACCGCTAAGAAGATCTATGAGGCTGGTCATCCCGAACTGAAGTACAGAGATCTAGTACATGATGCAGTTGAAAAGATAAATGGATACCAAGATAAGGTTATGGAATTGCGCAAGGATGGTATCGCAAAGAATGATAATGGTTTAACTGAATATGATTTGAATAAACTAATGACCATACAGGCAATGGAAGTGTATCGGCTGTTCTATGGTAAACTGCTTGGCCAATAGGAGAATCTGATGAATCTGTCTACAGCTGAAGTTGGTATCATTGTTACTATCTTATTGTTTGCCATTGCTCATTTGGCCGTGCTTTTCAGATGGGGGAGTAACTTGGATAGATCAACTGGAATACTCGCAAGCAGAATGGATTCATTGGCAGATGGTCTTGAGAAGGTGGAGAATGCATTGGCTGCAATCGCAGATGTCAACACGAGATTTAACTTCCTTCAAAAGACTGTGACTGACAATATGAACAGGGCCATTGAAGGACACGTTGACCATGAGAAGAGGATCAGGTCTGTCGAGAGTGCATGCAAAGTGTGTGGATCAAACTCATGAAAGCATCAGCCCTCATTGCTCAAGTGATTATGGCAGAGGAAGGGCTGAGCTTAACCCCGTACAAGGATTCAGCGGGTTTCATGACAATTGGCTATGGACATCTCTTGCCTATGTCTGGGTATGTCCCTGAAAAGATCGAGGCTCACGAGGCAACGTCGTGGCTAACAGAGGACATCCAGAAGGCAGAGGATGCAGTCAATAGACAGGTAAAAGTCCCCCTGACTCAGGAGCAGTTTGACAGCCTTACATCATTCACGTTTAATTTTGGGGAAGAGAAGCTGAGGAATAGTGGATTACTTCGAGAGCTGAATGCTGGTCACTATGGGGAGGTGCCGAAGAGGCTGATGCTATGGTCAAAAGTCAAGCAGAAAGATGGCAGTCTCAAGGTCAGTAAAGGTCTACTGCACAGGAGAAAGCGTGAAGTTAATATATGGGAGAGAGGGGACTACAGTGACCCACGAGCACAGCTATGATTGATGCTTCTGAATGCACATCTGATAAGTTGGTTATTATCAAATGGTTAGACCACAGTACCCCATCGGGTACTTGGCATAACTCCACAGAGCTGGAGTCTACCTTCAAGGGGAATGTACCAGAGACAATGATCACTGCTGGATGGATCGGAAGTGAGACTGAAGATAGATATTGCATCGTATCAACCGTATGTGTGGCTGGTGAACCGGCAGAGCAGCAGTTCAGTGATGTTAACTTCATTCTGAAGTCAACCATAACAGGAATGGTATACGCTAATGGGCAAAAGTTTCAGAGATCAAAAGTCAAGAGAGCGCAAAAGGTCAATGGACCTTCTTCCAAAAAGAAATCTTCATAGAAAGCTTTTGGATAACGAAAGAGAAGAGGAATCCAATGATCCAAAGTTCAAACATCTATGGAACAGATTGACTGATGAAATTAAGACTTATGATTGAAGCATGGTTTGCTAGAACTTGGTCAGCAATCGCTGCGCTCCTGGTGTTGTTCATCACTGGGGGTGGATTTGCTGTGTTCAGAATGTACTATACCAGATGGAAAGATGGCAGGGATGAAGCATTCAACTCTCAGGCATGGACTGGTCTTGTTGTTGTCGTCATGTTGGATGCTGTGTTGTTTGCTATCTTGGATGTTGGCCAAGCATTCCCTCTTGTGAGTGAGGGGTGGGGAGCTATCGTTGGCATCTCAACGTCTATCATCCTGCCAATTCTTGGATATAAGTCTGTTCAGAATATCACTGCTTCAAAGAAGGATTCAACCACTACGACAACGAACACCTCTACTACTACGAATGAGACAAAATGACCACATGGATTAAGTTGCTCAAGTATTGGAAGGCTGCGCTGGTTGGGTTGGTGATTGGGTACATTTTATTTCTCAATGTCAGACTGTGGTACAAGGGATTGGACCTTGGTGCCACATCAGTCTACAGCTACAAGCCAGCTCCGTATTTTGCTGAACATACTAAGCGGTGGAAGAAGGCTAGGGTCGAGACGTTTCCCTGCGTGAAGGTGCAGGGTATCAGGGTTCCTTCTGATTCCACCAATACCGCATCTCTTTCTCAGAAAGTCCCCACAGATCCTTCGTATAGCTTGGGCGCAATCGAGCTTGGGGAGTGGCAGCTGAAGCGTCTTCCTTATGGCGGGGTGGCCCAAGCGCAGTTAGATACAACCGGGCTGACCCATCTGGTTGTAACTCAACACGCACCGAAGTTTCTGGAACTAGGGAGATCGAGATCTCTTGGCTTGTCTGCAAGTTATTCA
>OFQY01000128.1_pt1 | contig 35688 bp, 61 predicted proteins | sample 1542991 | NCBI WGS metagenome assembly OFQY01 (sample SAMN07774224, study PRJEB24372) | wastewater metagenome | isolation source: Exp Tend VB 10WW | collected 2016-02 | reverse complement strand
CCAGGGTGATTTTCCCACCACTCGTCATGAGTTTGAGTGGTACGTTTAACCCATATCCAAACTTCAAGCTGGTAATCGAAGTCTGGGACCAGTGTAGGTTTTTCTATTTTGATTGGACCATATACAAGGCAAGCGTCTTGCATGCCACCGCCAGTGAAGAATGAAAATTCAGTTCCGCAGTTACTTTCGCAGCAGTCCGTATATTTAGGCGGATTCGGATGAATTATAACGCCTTCCACAATTTGGCGCGTCTCGAAATCGATGTCTTTGTGGCTCATTTCGATTCCTTTGCCTTCATGACCACGTCCCATTCGTCGTTCAGATTCTTCACGAATGCGTAATACGCCCCGCTGTAACCTTCGTCTTGCATTTCAAGCCAGTCGGCGCGCATCTTTGCGACGAGGTTGAGTGCGTTCTCCAGCCGCTTGATACGCTCGTTTGCTGCGGTTAGTTCGCGTTCGAGTTGGCGGGTAAATTTTGACGGCACAAAAGCCACATCATCCAGATTTTCCTCCAGGATAAATCGTTTCTCTTCAGCGTCCGTACGTGGTGTATCACTCATATTTCAGAACCATTGGGTTGCCATTGCATCAGCGATGCCTTGGTATGTTCGAGACCGCATCTTGGCCCGCTCAGGCCCTGGAGCCATCCTGTGCACGCGAGCCTCGCGTCCTGAAACGATGTTAGTAGGAGCCAGTTTCGGAAGCCCTTTCAGCCACAAACAGGTTGCCTTCGTCTCCGGATGCCCGAACTGCCACGGCTGGATGATCTGGTCCGGTTTCCGCCATTCGGATGACATGATCCCGATGGGGTTTTCGATGGCAACAATCGGGCAGTCCGAATTTGCAAACCGCATGAAAAACTCAATCGATCTCCGCTGCGACCCATCAACACGCTTCTTCGGAAACCATCTCGCTCCCGAAACGCACAGGTCTGTGCACGGAGGGAATGCCAATATCGCATCCCACTTTTGTTTCAGGGCGTGCCTGACATCCCCGTGCAAGTGGTGCTCGGAATCATCCGCTGCCGGAAGCAGATCACAACTCCAGGCATCGTGACCACGCTCGCGCAGAGCCCTTCTCAGCACCCCGCTCTCCTCACATGCGACAAGTATTTTCATCTCCCCATCCCCATGACAATGAATTGCACGTTTCCAGACTCAAACAGCGCAGCACTCGTGTCAGCGATCCGCACTCGCATCGTCCGATCTCCGTGAGCCTTGGCGGCTCTGAATAGGTACTTGGCTTGGTATTTCACGGTGAACTCCCCGCTGCGCGCCCCGCACAGATCGCACGACGTGTCCGACGATCCCGAAGCCGAAAGCCTCACCACGCCTCCTACGCACTCGATTGAGACGTACTCGCTCGACGCTGAGCAGGTATCCACGGCATTCCAGAACTCGCCAGCGTTCACCGTGAAATCCGCTGCGAACTCCGTTGGGATCGTATTCAGCGCCGCCGAAATCATGTCGAACTTCTCAGCCGGCCTCTGGGCAATCATTGATGTCTCGTTCACCATCGTACCCACGGACCGCTCGCTGATCGTGTACTGAACCATTCCAGGCTCGGGAAGAATGCCGTTGTGGAGTTCGAACGCGGGCATGTTGTCGTCGGTGGTGACGATGCACGCCATGCGGCCGTTGCTTCCGAAAGCGTACCCACCCTTCACGTACACGTAGTCCAGAAACGGACGGCCTCCGTTGTCATTCACTGTCACACCAAGGCGGGCTGTCTGGATATCGGAGCCGATGTCTGCGGTGATCACCTCAGCTGGATTCGGATCTGGACCGGGCTCGGAAGGCTCATCCGTGGACAGTGGGATCGACGACTTGAAACGAGTTGCCGTGATGACAAGGCGGTTCCCGGACAGCGAGAACGTGCGGTCCTCTGGAGCGTTTTTCAGGGCGCTCATGAGCAACGAGTGCGGCACTGTGCAGTCGGGGATTCCGATCAGTGGCTCGTACACGCGGATGCCGGCCATCTCGTTTACGGCGTACCCGATTCCATTCCGGATTCGGACCGAAATGGCGCGCAGTTTGGAGAGGGATTTCACGGGCTGGAGTGGTCGGCGAGATTGCTGAGTTCGGTTGCGATTTCACGGATGCCCTCGATGATTCCTTCGAACTCATCCTCGTCGTCAACGTCAACCGCGATAAGTTCAAACGCGTACCTATCCAGCATTTTAGCCCATTCGTCCGCGTATTTGAAGACTTCTTGATCGGTGAGCGAGTGCTCTATTGTCAGGTCTACGCACCCCTTGTCGCACCGCTTTGGAGCATCCCAGAGGACGCGAACTCCGCTGGCGGTAACCTTCGCATCAGGATCTTCGCGCTTCAGGTATTCGATCAGGTCTCGGACTCGTAGTGGTTCAGTGTGCATGGTCAGTGGGTGTTTGTAGTTTTGGTCAGAATGGAACTTCTGACCCGTCATCCCGAGCAGGTGTGGAAGCAGTAGCAGTTGTCTTAGGAGTCGCAGGCGCCTGCTTCTGCTGAGGGGGCGCATCCGCGTACACGATCCGGACATTGCCGAGAATCGGCCCATACTCTTTCTTTGCACGCGCTTCCTTTCCAAGGTCCTGCGTGATCATGCCGTCGTTTCCGTACTGGTCCTTCTCACGGCTCGTCATAATTGTTATGTCCAAGTACGTGCCGTTCTTTCCATTGAACATCTTTTCCTTGATGATTTTCGTTACGTCGATTTTTCCGATGATGATCATAGTTTTTGTAATTAAATTTCCCGCCAAGACCTTCTGGAAGAACGCGTCTTCATGTTTATCAATTCCATTTCTCCATTCACAAGAACCCACCACGTTCTTTTGAACACGTAATTGTACGCAGCCTTAGACTGGTAAACCTTTCCGGCGTAAATCCATGTGGACTCCCTGCTTCTGGATGAAATCCGTGGTTTTCTCACCTCATCATGAAAACCAGTCACAATCCCGACATCTCCGCTCTTGAAACGTATTCTCGTTCCTCGTTTATCTTCCGTTTCATTTCTTCCGTCATTCAACCTCGGAGGAGGTTTTGCATAGTCCACTAACACTTTTTCGTCCCATTTCGATTCATATTGGATAATTGCATCCTTTTCATGCTCGTTCAATTTGGCCCACCAATGAGCTTTCCAAAACACTTTTGACGACTGCTTGTTTACTGGTGTTGAGTAACAAGGATTCATAATCATTTCACCCAATAAGGTTTCCCCATCTCCACCGCGTCATTCCCGTACGCCGGCCAGTCATCGGCTTTCTTACATCTCGCATACAATTCCAGCATTTCCGTGTAAATCCGACGGCCATCTTCGATCAGGTCAGGCTTCATCTGAAAGCAGTTCACCGCGTACGGCGGGTCTGACTCAATGGCCACGATCCGGAAGCCTTCTTTGCGATCCTCGCTGCCTGCAACCGCATTCCACATGTCGATGTACCAAGCCGCCTGGATGTGGTATCCCATCCTGTACGCATGGTCTTGGAACCCTCGTGTGCTGGCGTCGTGTGTGAACTTCAGGTCGCCGAGAACCGGAATAATAGGCACAATGTCCAGACGAGCTTTTCCACGCAGCCCAAACTGCGGCAGGTCGCAGAGAATCGAAACCTCGGTGTGCTTGATCGAGTTGATCAGGTGCTTGGCCTCGGCGTGCTTTGAGATGGTATACGAAGCCTTCCGAACACGCTCCATCTCGGCAGCCTTCAGCGGGATTACACCCTTGGCGATTTGCTCATCCTTCCACGCCTTGCAATGCTTGGCGTTTCCATTCCAAGGCTTCTCTTCTCCATCCGCGCTCCTGTACGTCTCCGGGATCACTGCGATGCAAGGAAGCGGCAAATGCGGCTCAAGGATCACCTGATGGCACAGCGTTCCGAGGATCATGTCGATGGATGGCTCCTCGGGCTTGGCGAGCCATTCGATGTAGTGCGCCGGGGTCGTCTGCCAGAGCTTCCGGAGATGCGATGCGGAGATCGCAAAATCGCTGTGGTACTCGGACGCTGGCAGGTTTAGGTGGATTCCGGGGGTCATTGTGGTTCCTGTTCTTCGATGAGTTTTTTCCCGCACCACGGACAGAAGCTGATTTCGGGAAGGTTGCTTCCAATGCGATACCCTGTGCTAAATTTGCGAATCAACGCTCCGTAACCTTCATTGTCTGTTCCAGCTATCTGAGCGTCTTCGAATGTGGTGCAGCAGGTCATTTCTCCTCCTGAGCTGGTTTCGGATCGTACGCGCATTCGGCGCATGCGTGCGACCGTTTGTCGCCCATGTAGTGGGTTCCGCAAACTCGGCACGCACACAGATATTCTCCGGGCGCGTACCCATCCTTAGGGAGTCTGTAATCCTGTTTTGGATTTCTGATGGAGCCGTATTGGAAACTTGGCGTAGTAGCGGGGTCGTTCTGACGCAGCGCTTGACCGATGATTTTCTGCAATTTCTCCAGCTCTATCCGCAGCGCAAACGCCTCGCTCTCAAAATTACGCGAGCACACTCCAGCAAGCGCCCAGCGAGCCGACCCGAGTTCTGCGAAGTATTTCGAGACGACGTGAGCAGCCTGGATGACTTCGGGCGGGATTTCTGTGAATGAATCTGAGGTCATTTCTCCCTCGCTTTCAGCATGGCGTCGGCAATCGCATACGCTTGATCTGCGACGTAATCAGCCCACTTGAGTCCGGAATGCTCTTCAACATTTCTGTTGGACAGAGCCATACCCGCAAACCAGTCACGCATACTCAGTCCTTTCGGAACGGGACTGTGCATCGGTTCGGTCCATGGGGAGGTGAGGTCTTTCGAATCGTTTCCAGATGTGGCAATTCCATCTGAACGCCAAATTCGACATTCACCGACTTCGTTATGACCAACAGCCATGCATGGACCAGCCCAATCCACATGCCACTTCGATCCGTCCCGCGCTTTCCACCATCCGATTGTTAGTTTCATGCCTTCTTCCCTCCATGCATGTACCCACGTTTCCTGTTCGCTTCGATCTCAGCTTTGATGGCCTTCGCAAGCGGGAGCCCGAAGTACTCCGCCATGTCCATGATTCGGACGACCGTTCCAGCCAGCTCGCGCACCATGGTGCGCGGCTTAGTGTGATCAGACCATCTCGACAGGTCGTGCTTCCTGGCAGCCTCCACGGCTTCTGACGGCTCGGTCTGGATCAGGCCAATGAGTTCGATGGCAAGGTTTGGTCGATTGTCGATGTCCACGTGTCCACATGCACGCGAGATGTTGAGTCGCTGGTCCCACCATCCGTTTTTCAGGTTCACGTCGTGCGCGACGCTCTGGACCAACGAGAACTGTTCGATGAAGCGGGTGTAGTTCACTTGGAACCTCCTTCGAGAGCATTTGCAATGCGTTCGTTGATCCGATTGCGTTCCCGCAGCAGCTCGACAGTCTTCTCGTTGTAATGTTCCAGCGACTTCTTCCCGGGAGACTTGAAAGCCAGCACGGCTACAACTCCACCGATCAGCCCGACAGAGAACGACAGTCCGCACAGAAACGATTGAAGGATCGCGTTCACTTGGCACCCCCAGTCTTCCAGAACACGTTACCATCACGCACGTCCATGCGGTCGTTGATGTCCGAAATCTCATCGTCCGTGAGATCCGAGTAGCTGTTCACTTCCGGGGCGCGTTCGGAGTATTTGATGACCCATGATTCCTTGAACCGGTCGAATGTGATTCCGGCCTTCGTGAGCGCGGATTCGAGGGCGATGCTCTGCGCTGACTGCACGGCGGGCTGTGGCTCCGATGCGGTCTCCGAAATCGAGAACTGAACCTTCTGAACTTCCTTCACCTCTTCCACGTCCACAACCTTGTCTCCATCAGCTTCCACGGCGTCACGGAATTCAGGCGACAGCGGCAGCCATTTGGACAGGCGCTTGAACACGGTCTTCTTAGCCATCTCGTTCCAATCTGTAACCCACGGACCAGAATTGGCAGCCCGGCTGCGCTTCCGGATCGCTTCCACGTCGTCAACAGTCATCACGTCGACCTTCTCAGAGCCATCCTTGAACCGGCACATGGCATAGACCGCATACACGTCACCACGAGGCTTCCGGAAGTCGATCTTGTGCTTCGTAAGCACTCCCCGGTCGTACTCGAATTCGTCGTTATCGCAAACAACGTCCGCATGGAGGTTCGCCACCTGCCCGGATCGGTAGGCCAGCTCGACGAGCCCCTTGTAATCCAAAATGAGCTGGCATTCGGTCACGTTCCGCTTGCGATTCTCAAATGGAATCAAGTGGGCCAACCGGCCATCCGGCTCCAGGCCAAGCTGCGACAGAGTAAGGAGGCACCCAAAGAATGATGCTTGGTCGCACTGAGCAAGCTTGGGCGTCTTTGTAAGCGCGGTAATCGTGACGCGCAGAAACCTATCTGGTGTCAGGTGCTTAGGGAGAACCCTGGCAACCTCGTTTTTGAGTGCCGCAGAATTGAGGCGGTCTTTGATTGTGAGTGCTGTGCTCATGCGATGATTGTTTATTTACCGAAAGTGACCGGCAGTCAGTGCTTGCAGGGCGGCGGGGCGTCTTTTGGGGATTTGAGATGCTCCAAGGACGGCAAGGAGGACCGTGTTACTCCTTGGGTTCGCGATTGCGACGTTCTGACTGCCGGAAATCGAGATAGCGGTCCACGCTTTCCGACAGAATGTAGGCGTGGATTATCGCTGAAATGACAAGGGAGAGTGCGATGAGCGTCATTTTACAAGGTTGGCGAATCGCTCCGCCTTTTGAGTGTCGGACTTGCGGGGCTTCATCACACGCGCCGGGCAATGCCACAGAAGGTACCATTCCTGCGCGCTAGGGGGTCGCCCTTGCGTTTTGATGAAAGAATTGACTCGGGGGCGCATGACCAATTCGGCCACGCGTAGAGCTGAGACTGGCTCCACGGGATTTGCCACACCCCCGAATCTCTTCCACACCGCCGGAAGAATCTGAAAGCGCGTCACCTCTCCCTTGAGTCCGACAGCGTGATCGCGGTCGCCGCTCTCGACTTGGCTGAGCGCCGAAAAAAGTGCGTTCGCGTGATTCATGCGGTTCAAATCAGCACCGTGCCCTGGATCTCCCAAGGCAACACTCGCGAACGCAAGTAGGATAAATCGGAGCGACGGGGCGTGGCCGCTGGCTGGGCGGCTGTTTCCCGTCGCAATTGGTTTCACAAGCCGCGTCCGGCTCGCAATATCCCGACCTCCGAGAGCATGGATGAACCCCGCGGCCAAGCGGCAGAGCCATGATCGTTTGGGATGGCAAGTGGTGAGCGCGGCAGGATTTGAACCTGCAATCTGCGACGAAAGCTTTATCTGCCGACGGCACCGTGCAGCGATGCAATCTGCCTTCGTTTGCGTCTTTGCATTCCGCCACGCGCTCAAAATTGCTGCCGTCTCTCCGGCTGTCACGTCACGTCTGGCTGTTGTGTTGACGTTCGCGCAATTGCGGTCTCCAGACTTCCGGGCCGTGCCTTCCCGCACGTTGCGGCCACTCGTTACTTCCCCTATTCGGGACAGTGCGGACGAAGAATTCCGTGCCGTCTCTCCGGCTGTCACACCACTCATTTGGCAGGTGTCGCTACAGTACGAATCCGCCCATCGTACCAGGCTGGCGGGACCGTTACTTCCCGACACGAGGGTTAATTGGTTGCAGTCAGGCCGGGCTTGATACCGGCTGTCACGCCTCGCTTGGTCGCTGATGAGGCCGCGGACCTTACCGTGTGAATCGGTGGCACTCGCGTTTGCGTTTCCTTCAACGCCGCTGACTGCAAAAGAACCCCCAGCCAGCGCACTCACTTGGGAAAACCCTACCAAGGACGCTTCAGGCGTCACACCAGCGGGGGGAAAGCTATCGGTTTTCATGGGCGAGAGGTTTGCGGACGCTGAGTGTGGCGTCAAGTGAAAGATTGATTTTTCTTCCAAGACTTCTTCCTTGGTCATGGCCGCACCTCAATCGGTAGCTGTTCGATGTGCCAAACTGTCGGCTTCCAATGAGCACTTGCCATCACGATGTTGCCCTTTCGATCTCGCCTGTGTAGGCGCTTGGCCCAGACGAATTCCCTGCCAAAGACGTCCTTCATGGCTTCACTGGTTATTTCCCAATTCCAACCCAGAGCGGTGAATGTTTTCATGGCTTCACCCTCCTGAACTGAATCACCCATACCCACGGGTTGGCGTCCCATGAGCCGGGGCCGTTGATGGATTGCCAGAGTGACTGGTAGGACTCCTTTGCAGTAACCGCTGGGAAGTCCTCCGCGTGCAGATCAAAAGGGTATTTTATCCACCCATCCGCATGGGTCCATGGATCGTCCCCCTCATTTCTCTCAACGCCCTCCGCAATCGCATCTGCTTCGGTGATGTCCTGCAACCTCTCCACGCGCACCGACTCGATTTCGAGAGTGATGCGGGAGGCCCAGCGGGGCATGTGGATGGAAGGGCGCCATCTGTGCCCACCTCTCTCAATCAGCGTGTAATCACGATCGGCTCTCCAAATCACTTCTTCGTGGTTGCAAATTTCACCAGACCAAGACCAAGTTTCCTTTACCCAAAGGAGATCTCCTTGACTGCCGTACTTACGTCCAGGCAGGCCGCAGATTGTATGCTCTCGCATATCCATCTGCGCCCATTGACCAAGAAGCCCATAACCCCTGAACGGGCACGGCTCGAATCTATCTGCAAACGCAAGTGGATATGGCTTCACCACCCGCCTTGTCTGCGTCTTCCGGCCTTCAAGGATCGCTCGGACCATCGGACCAGAGAACAGGATCGGTCGCTCTTTCACGGTTTTCCTTTCAACACCTTCCGCGTCCGCCTCGCTGATCTCCTGCAACCGCACAACGCGTGGCATAGGTCCTATATTGACTGGTTGTTGCGTGCTCACGACTTGGTCTCCTCCTCGATTGGGAACTCATGCAACACATCGCCAAACACGTCCTCGTAGTCCCCGGCGTGGCCGTCGCAGAACTGACCGTCACCATCTGGCTCGTAGTACGTCGGAGAGTGTGGGCAAAACACCGTACGTGGACGGGTGGCGATAATCCACGAACAGGTGGGGTGTTTAGACAATGGTTTCACGGCTTGGCCTCCTTGGCCTCATGCTTGGCAGTTCGGTATGCGTTGCGGGCTTCTGCCGTGTTGCAAACCCATGCTGTATAATCATCGTCGGATGCTTGGAGAGCAGCGATGTACTTGTCTGCGGCCGAGACAGCCTCCTCCAACCGCTCCACGCGCTCTCGAAGGCCGGCGATTGCGTGCTCTCGGTCATCGATCACGCGGTGAAGGCACGTGATGCACGCGCCGCACGCTGGTTCCGTGGTGCCGGGTCCACCGTGGCAGTCGTATGGATTGCTCACAGCTTTACCTCCTTAGCATTTCGATCAGCAAGGCACCCAGGGCAATCGACCAAGGCTTGGGGGCACGACCGCTCCGACAACTCTCTCCCTTGCTCGGACAGCCGGCCAAGCACTGCGTCAATTCTGGGCGATGTACTCACGGCGTCACCTCCGGGAACTGGCGGACGCGAAGGTCCTCGGGCCACTCGTCCGGGTCGCCGCCTTTGGGGCGCCTCGGTTTTATCCGCACGATTTTGCCCTGAAACTGGCCCGGCTGTTGGTCATCGATGATTTGCGTGTCCATCGGCCATCCCATCGGGCCACTATCACCCTCGAAGCCGCGGTCATTCCGGTCCAGTGGAATTGCCCCCAACTGCTTCACGAAGCATGGCACGCCGGCCGCCGCGCACTGGCGGACGATGTCGCGAACCCATTCTACGTTGCACGGCCGGGCGCCCGGGCCGGACTCGCCGCCGACGATGACCCAGTGAATTGAATCATCAGGGTGTTCGTAATTGTGTTTAGCGGTCGTGTCGCCGTCCGCCTCGCCGTTGGGAAGCCACATCGACAAATCCACCGGCCCGAGCATCGGCTCCACGCTTAGGAACCGGAGCCGGGCCGGGATTTTGAGCAGCGCCGGGATGCGCTCGTCCGCGTTTGGCTGGTCTTCCACGCTCGTCCCGATCCAGACGTTTGCGGGCGGATTCCCATTGATCCATGACTCGATCCACTGGAACGCTTCGATTGCTGCAAACGTGGCGCCGTTGTCCTGCCATCGAATTTGAGCCTCCAGCATTCTCTGACTAAAAAGTTCCGGCCGCTTAGTCAGGAGCAGCCAGTCGAGGTTCGGCGTGTCGTGGATGAGCTTAAGGAACCGGGCGAGGTGTTCGATAGGAACCTCCTCGTCCAGCCAGTCGCATAGCGATGGGAACACGCGTGGCCTTGTGAATGTCCGGTCAATTTCACCACAGCGTTTGCAATTGCCTGTGTTGCTCGCGTCTCTCGTCGATCCGCAGCAGTCGCATTTGCCATTCCCTGCGGTTCGATTCCATGCGACTGGCCCGTTCCAGTCCTTGTTCAGCACTCGCGGAGCGCCCTTGCCCCACCCGCCCCACGCAGAGCCAAACCTTTTGGCAAAGCCTTCGGCGTAGCATTTCGCACAACCTGCGCTGACCTTGGTGCAACCCCTCCACGGGCTCCACGTGTGGTCGCACCACTCGATATTCGTGTTCTCGCTCACGGCACCACCTCCCCGTTCGGCCATTCCCAGGCGAGCGGCATGAAGATGCGTTCGACGATCATGCGCTCCTTCACCACCACGGTAACCCCTTTACCCAAGTCTCGGAAAAATCCGTAGACCTTCCAGTCGCATGTCTTCCTGTCACGCACGGTTCCCGCTTTGCACTCGTAGGCGTTCGGCGTGACACCATTGCACGCCGGGCAGCGGAAGACCCGGGCCCCAAGGCTGGCGCGGAAATCCAATATAGTCGCAAACACCCGCACGGTCTTGCCATCAATCATGGGTTGGTTGGCTTCCTCGTAGTAGTTCATGTACCAGTAATTGCGGCGTTTCTCCCACGCATCGAGAACATCCTCCGCAGTCAGTCCGGTCTTCTCAGCGTAGTGCGCTGCTCTACCGACTGCCCAAGCCAGCTTGGCGCGGTAGTCGTGAAAACGGGGAGACGTCTTCTCGTCATCTTCCACAGCCGCCAAGAGCTTCCGGTATCCTTCGCAGTTCACGACACTACCACCTCTCCGAGCTTGTTCAGCCGGCGCAAGGCCTCTGCGCGCCTCAACTCCTCGGACCGGTAGTCGGCCAGCGCCTGGAGATACCTTTCCGCCTCATCTGGTTCCGGACTCAAAGGATCTCCTTCGACGATCGGGAACTTCTCCAACTCCAATCCATTCTCAGCGTCCCATGGCATCTCCACGGGCTTGCAAGCCTCAAGCGCGGCACGAACCTCAGCCAGTGTCTCCGCTGGATTCTCGAATATCCCCTCCGACTCCGACCCGTCCTCCAACTCCATCCCCGCAGGGCGGACCGTCAGTTCAATTGATTCGTGCTCGTAGTTCCCGAGGCTGAACAACCTCCGGACAACAATCTTCCTCACCGTCGGTCTATTCACAGGGTGCATACCGTCATTCCTTTCGTTTGAGTTTCTCCAACAAATCCTTCGCGCCTGGCAGCCAATGCGCCAGCAGGCCATTCCCCGCCGAAGTGGCCGTCTCCACCCGTTCGATTGCCTCCTCCAGACACCGCTCCACCTCATCCGCAGTCGTCCTGGACTCCTCAACCGCACACGCGAATTCATGCCGCGCCCACCCGTACCGCGTCGGCGCCACGTCCTTATCCGCCTGGAGGAAATTCGTTCCCGTTTCGATGAGTCGTCTCATAGCGCGAGGAGGATGTTGAACACCAAGTACGTGAATGCCAGCACCGGCGCGGCTACCAACGCAATCTCGGCCCAACCGTCTTTGATCAGTTTTTCCATGCTTGAATGATTTCGGTTCCAGTGAATTGCGAATACGGCAGGAAAACCTCCACGCGATCAACCGTCAGTCGCCTGTAGAATCCCCTGGCAACCAACACCGTGTCCTTCGAACCGTCCGGCCTTACCCGAATCCAGTTCTGAGAAAGCAGTTTTCCCGCGAGAAAATCTTTAAGTGTCATATCCTGATTTTGCCCCCCCGACACCGATATCGGGGAGCACGGATCAGGAAACGACCCGATTGGGTGATGAGCCCAAAATTCAATTCCCACACATTCCCAGACACTCGGTATCGAACGACATGATCGTCTGACCGATCCTGCGGTCGCGGTCCCTCAAATCCGCCTCCTCGAGAGGCACGCACGACCGGTGAAGGAACATCAGCCGCTCACCGGCCCCAAGCGACAGGATTCGTAGAGTTCTCATTCTTCAACCTCGATATATTGTGGCACCGTCAGCTTCAAATCTCCCGTCTGCAGGAATTCGTGAAAGTCTTCTTTGGTCCTGAATCGGTACGGTGATTTGTCCTCAATGAGGATTCTGTCTGCGGACATTAAACGCAACTCATACCGGGCTACGTTAACGTCTTCCCAGTCGGGGTTAATCTTCAGATTTTTCGACATACATTGGCACCAAAAGTTTCGGATCGTTCGTCCTCATATATTCTTCGAAATCTTCATCCCAGCTTCCCCCACTGTTTGTGATGCTCCTCGTCCCCATCGTCCGCCGGCACCAAGTCACACGAATACGCTTCGTGTCCCCGATCCCGGAAGGCTCGACGCACAACCCCGCTCCGCTCGAATGCGACAAGGACTTTCATCTCGAAAACCAGTTGTGTGCCGTCACAATGTGAGGTTGTTCTGTTTGCTGGACTGGCCAGCGTCCACTCCCGTCTGTCACCCGGGAGGGAACGGTTTCCAGTTACCCCGACCTCAACCTCGACCTTGAATACGAATTTTCGTAACCTAACCTCAATGTGGATGCATTCACTTTTTGCTCCTTGGGATGACCTTGATTTCCACTGCGTCCACCACGGAACCGCGCCCGATGATGACGCGCCCGTCCGGGAACGGTTCAACCTCGCCGAATTCGCACGATTTGAGCGAATCCGAAAAACGACCTGTGTCCGCAATCCATGCAGCGTCCTCTAGGACAAGCTCCGTCGGGGTGACTTCGACCAGTCGCCCTGTGTCGATCATGGTGACGGTGCGGAGCAGGTAGATTGCGCCGATGCGCCAAGGCGCCGAAACGACGGTTGTTTGCTGTTGAGCGTGGAACATAGCCGCCAACTGGCGAGCCTGTCCGATTGTGAGTTCTTCGATGTTCATGCTGTGAGTATGGAGTTTAGCTGCGTGAGAGTGATGCGAAACCCGCAGGCTCCGCGATGTCCGCCACCGCCGTACTTGGTGGCGATGAGGGAGAGGTCTAGATCGGTGTGGCCTTCGATGTGGTACAGTGATACGAGCACGACGTCACCGGTCCAGCGCCACGCGAAGCAGGCTTGATGCTCCGACTTGATTCCACCGCGCAGCAGGTCCGAGTTTCCGCGCTGGCCGATGTTGAGAGCGCAGAACGTCAGGCCCTCCCACTGGATGGTCTGGCTGTAGGCAGCGGAGTACTCGTCGTTCTGGTGGTCGCAGTAGGATTTGATGGCGCGGCCTTGGGTTATTACGTCGTCCAGCTTGATGCCGGTTGGCTCTCCGCTGAACTGGTTCTCCACCAAGAGCCCTAGGTCGGTCTCGCTCAAGGCTCTCAACCCAAACTGCAACGCCTTCGCATCCGGGTCGCGGTGGTCCCAGATGTCGTACTCTCCGGCGAGACGTATGAGTTCTGGTTCAGATACAGTGCGGTTGATGAAGTCCTGTTTGAATGGAAGCGGATTGTAATCTCCGAAACCGACAGTGAACCACTGCCAGCACAACCGGCATGCAGCTACGCCGTCGATTCGGTAGCCGGTGAATTGAAACCCGTACTTTTTATCACCTTGATTAACCCACTTCTCAATCGCGCTCTTGTGATGGTCAATCCAGACGATCTTGTCGCGCAGCTCGGGCCGCGCCATCAGCTCGTCAACGGACAAGTCTACGATGTACATGGAGTCGTAATGTTCCCATTGAACAGACGGCTGATCTTTCAGCACTTCAGCGAGTTGGACCGGAGCCGGAACCCTCCGTCCATAATCCCACCCATACGAGTGGATCTCAGCCTCCGGATTCAGCTTCTTCAGCCAATACCGGCACACTTCATTGGACAGCTTCCCGTCGAAGTCTGTGTCGTGGTATATGATTGCGATATTCATAAATAGCCTTTCACTCACTGGTTACTGGCCAGCGTATGGCGCCCCCTGTCGCGGGGCGCGAACGCGGGTCAGATGTGGCAATCCAGCACGTACACAGGAAGTGACGGGTCAAGCGTGGACAGCAGCGCACGGGCCTGCGAATCCCATTCACTCTTCGGCTTCTCGTTTGATACGCACGCAAACCATCCCATTTCGCCGCGCTCCACCCATCCGTCCGGTGTGACGATGGCAAACGGGACCTTGCCGCACGCGAGAATATCACCGACCGTCGATTCGTCCTCGCCTCCAAACTCACCCGCCCACCGCCCGACAATTTGATACCAATCCCACTTGGATTCCGGGTTCTGGTTGGTGTCAACCTCCCCGCCGCCATTGCAATCCTCACACGAAGAATCCGCGGCCGGCAACGGTTGATTCAGAATCCGGTCGTACTCTCGGAAGTAGTCACAGGTGAGCGTTTGCCACTCCTCGCTAGTACCGTTCTTCGGGAATTCTTTCCGGCACTTCTCCATGAATCCTTTCCCGAACTTCGATTCCGCGCCATCCGTGGCCATCGCTATCAGCTTGGAGTTCCGGCAATAGCACGGCCGTTTATACGTCGGAACCTCGCGGTTCTCGTTGTATCGTTCCATCAATTCTTCAATCGATCCGCCACGAAATGGAATCGCTAGGCATGTGTAGTGTGACATAATTTTCGTTTCGTTTCATCGCCCCCGCCTCGCAGGGGCCGCCCACAACCCGCGACCGTAGCCGCGGGCTGGGAGCGTCGATCAATTCGGCACCAAGCACGTCGTGAAGATCCACAGGATGAATCCGATAACGACGAACGGGATGGCGAGCCAGGGGGACTCGAAACGGGAGGGTTTCATTGGTTAGCCTTCGCGTGGGCGTCGATCCATCTTCCGACAAGCCTGTCCGTTTCGCTTTCCTTCATAGACTGGTTTTAGGATTGATCTGCCCACGCCTATTGCGGCGGGCGCCCCTGACTGTGGATGGATCCAGCGAGATGCCTTGGTATCTCACCGTGTACCATCCTGGGTGAATCCTCTTCACTCCAGCGCCACGAAGGATCTCGACGGTGTCCGAATCGTTGTCTCCGTCGCCCGGCATCCGTTTTGCCTCAATTTGTATGCTCTTCATATAATCACATGTTCCCCTTTCTCCATTCAACCAATGCCCGTTCCGCAATCTCAATCGCGGCCGCGTTCCTGATAAGGCTTCGGGGCGATTCCTCCATCCAGGCTCGCAACTCGCTATCCGAAGCTTTCGCGTAGCGCGGGCTTTCGTGATACTCTGCGTATCCGTTCCAGTCCGAGACAAGTCCAACGGGCCGGAATGACCCGAAGTTTGAGATGTGGGTTGTGCGGGTTTTCATTGGAGGTTCAGGTGCTTCCCTGTAGCAACACCAAGTGCGCTTGCGTCGAATATCAATTCCTCACCAGTCCGCGTTACAATCGCTACTCCTGGAACGCTTGGAGCGATCAAGTCGCACACATCAACGGTGTTCGATTGAACGTCCACCGGAATTTTGATGCATTCCTCCGACCACTCGATTTCACCGGCTCGAATCGAAACGCGAAACGGCCAAGATCGACGCATCCGGTCAAGCGCCAGCTCAACCGCCATGGATTCCGCGATTTTCACCGGGCACCCAGTGTCGGTTTTCATGCCTCCCCCTTTGCTTTGGCGATGGCGGCGCGGGCAATGTCCATTGTCGCCACACTGCAAACGTCACCCCGTGCGTATGCGGCGGAGAGCATATTTCCATCAACGTAGGTACGTTCCTGAATTTCCGTTGTGATGAGTTCCAGCGCGGCGAGCAACTCCGGACTGGCCGCAATCAGCGTTGCATTGCCAGCCTGATTAGGACCATCGAACGTCTGTGCGACAATTTCCGCGCAAGGCTCCCCGAATTCGTCTTCAATCGCCGGAAGTGTGGCCACGTACCGGTGAGTATTCGACACGAATTCAGGCGCGCTGGGATGCGTCGCTTTTGGGTTACGGTTTGCCGCGATAAACCACGGTCCGGGAGTGTGTTTGCTGCTCATGAGATGCCTTTCGCTTTCAGTATTCCGAAAAAGCCTCTCGCAGCCTTTCTAATTCGGCCCCGGTGAAGGCGCGCAACAACGCTTTTCCGATTCGCTCGCATTCATGAAAGATGCCCAAAGCCTTTATTGAGTCTTCGGAATAGCCACAGTCCGCACACCAGTCCTCGAAACGAGCGCCTGCGGCGGCTCCGTCCATCAGGAGCGAATGCAAGACGTCTGCTAGCTTTGGTGTCACTTTCTGCGAGATTGCAAGCTTTGCGCACAACGAGGCTTGAATTGCCTTGTCCTTGAAGTTCGCATGTGGTCTAGCGTGCATCGCGTACAACATTCCCTCCTCATCCCGCGAAAGATGAAGCTTCCACAACCAGGAGTTGCCCCCGGCCGGAACCTTCGGAATCTTCACGTGCCCGATTCCCAGCCTGTATGGCCCTGACCATACTTCGCGGCCGCCTCGTGTGATTCGACACTGGTAGGAAATGTGGGGCCAGTCGTCTGCGACTCCGCCAAGCGGCATTGAAGATTCAATGGACAGGCTGTAGTTTGCGATTGCTGACTCTGGGGTGATTTTTCCTTGAGTGTTCATGGTTTTCATTACGCTTCCTTCGCGCCCACTACCCACGTCTGTCAACCATGGGCAGGGAGCGGGAAACAAGTCATTCGAATAGGCTGCCCCAATCTCCAATGTAGAGCGTCCCGTTTACGTACATCACAGTAATGGCGTAGGAATCCCCGGCATTGCTGTACTGGACGTTCCACTTCACGCCGTCCATAGAACAGTTTCCAGACAAGTCATTCCCTTCCGCATCGCAAAGGAATCCTTCCGATCCGAAGTTGCCCATGATTTTGTCGATCCGCGCAATGTGGGCGTGCCGCGAGTGTGAAATGTGCCCCGGTTCACGCACAAAGCCCGACAGGCATTCACGAATCAATTTACGGTCCCGTATCGGTCCCCACGCATCCAATGATCCGTTGCGGGGTGAAGTTGGCAGGCTTTGGTTTTCATATTTCAATCCCCTCGCGCTCCGCGATGCGGATGGCGTCCTGTCCGGTGATTTTGTGTGTTGGTTTCATAGTTTTTCGAATGGGTCAACGTTCGGTAGGTTTCAGCAGCATGGCGTTATGTACCGCATCCTCGAAAGTGTTGCAGTATCCGCCGCAGAGGAATTCGCCGTCCCGCTCGTACAGCCATTCCCAGACTGTTTTGCCCGTCTCCTCGTTAAGTGTCCGTCGAATGGTTAGCGATGTTACAAGTGACTTCCCAAGGACGCCGTACCGGTGCAAGTCTTCGTCCAGCTCCTCACGAGTACAGGTTTCCGTGAACTCGTGGGGGCAGGGGCAATCGACGTCGTCGGGAATTGAGACGTGCCATGTGATGTTGGTTTTCATATTCAACGGTGTGAGCTTACCAGCCCGGAAGTTGCCGACGCACTCATTGTGCTGTTGGGGTGTTATTTCGTTGTCTTGAATGACGGTCAGCCAACCATGTTAACCGAATCCACCCGGTAGCCTTGCAGCTTGGCAAGCTTAGCGGCCTGCGAGCGGGTGTCAGCATCCACCACTACGTAGTCCACGCGACTCACGTACACGTGATATTGGTGCTTGGCGTTGCGATTAGGGAATCGGGCGATTTCGTTCATTGTGGTGTGATTTTGTGGGGAGTTAGGGTTTCACTACCAGCGCCCGATCAGCTGCCGGCATCGCAGCCAATTCGAGCGCGCTGATATCGCGTGCCGGGATTCGCACCCATACCTGCCGATACACACTCCAGAACGACACTGTGCCGTCCCGGTGGACTGTTGGTTTCATTCGGGGTTTCCAGTGAGGTTGCATATTCATTGTGCTGTGAGCATATACTGTTTCGGGGAAACGTCAAGGGAAGAAAATAGGAAATGTCAATGGGAATGGGTTATTTGGCAGTGTAAGTGTGCGGTGTGACAAGGAGTTACAAAAATCGGTGTTGCGTGACAAAAATCTCGTCACAAATCTTGTCACATGCACAAACCATTGCTCATTGATTGGGAGCAAATCAAAAACGGTAGAGCTAAGGGCCTATCGTTCAAGGAGTTAGCAAATAGGTTCGGGGGGACTGAATCGGCCATTCGGCAACGAGCATCCCGAGAGAAGTGGACACACCCCGGAATTAGGGAGGCCGGCAGCATAATGGACAAGATTGTGCCGAAAGGACAGGTTTTGCGCCGATTGCAGCATAACGTGGCAGTGAAAGCGGAGATTGAGATGGGAAAGGCAATAGCTGCGCTTGTGTCGAAAGGAGTGTCACAGGCCAGCGCTATCATGGACCTATCACACAACGCAGTCTTGTCGGCCGAAAATCCTCGCGACTTGTTGATGTCGGCAAAAAGCTGGGAAGTAGGCCACAATGGAGCCCGGAGAGCGCTGGGTCTCGATTCACCTAATGGACAGGGTGCAACCGCGTGGGCTGGCCAAAGCGCGCCACAGGCGGCATCTGGGATCGTGCTGGACGCAGAGGAGATACCATCGGCGCCTGACACCAAGCCTGAGAACACCACGAATCCCGAACAACCAAGCGTTGGATGACATGATTGCTAGTCATGTCATCGTGATCCGGCCCGAGGATAAGCATTCTTTTTCGTTCCGGGTCCGGCAACCAGGAGGGTTGCACCCCCTTTTGGCCACCCGGCTTCGAACTCTATAGCCCCTCTCAAAAATCCCGCATCCCGCGAGACCTGCTACCTTTCATCCCCATCGCATGAATCTCTACCCCATCCGCCTAGGCAGTATCGTATCTCACGCAAAAGACCGAGGTCGCTTCCGAAACAGGGGAGTGGTCGTTGAATCCCACCCCTTTGGGGAGTTCCAAGTAAAGTGGGATTGCGTGAGCCGGCCTGAAACGGTCCGCAGGGATGACCTGAATGCCGTTGAGGCTCCGTGAGTCCCATGAATCGATTTCGAACCCGCCGTTGGACCAAGAAGGAGCTTGTAGCCTACCGCCTTGGAAAGGCCCAGCTCGCCACCAAGTACAAGCTTCCCAGGGTCCTCAAGGGCTCCAAGACGCGGTTTTGCCTCAGAAGTGGTAACCGGGAAGAGATCCGCGAATTCCTGTTCAACCGGGATGGCTCCCTGTGCTGCTGGTGCGGTTTGGAGATGGCGTTTGGTGGGAATCCCAACTGCGACCGGTTTGCCACGATTGAGCATGTGGTCCGGAGGGCTGACGGCGGAAGCAACAACGTGGACAACCTGAAACTGGCTTGTCGTAGGTGCAACAACGAGAGACATTCCAAGACGACCCCATGCCTACTAAATGCGACCACTCCCCCGTAGACCGCTTTGATCACCAAGTCTGCAAGCACTGCGGAAAGCTCCTAAAGCCCGTGGAATGCCCCGCCTGTGCCGGTTCTGGAAACAAGGACTACACGTACGGCATGGGTGACGGAGTAAAGTGTCCAATGTGCCATAGCGGGGTTCTGATCTGGATTGAGCGGTAATCACACCACTTCGCCACAAATCTCCCAGGCTCCCTCAACTTGAGTCTTGCTTTTTCGACCCCCCAAACCTTTAAAATTTTGGCGTCCCGTTTAGCCGTAGGTGGCTGGCGATTGTTGGGGAATTGCCGAAGGCCTTCGGCTCATCGTTTGTCGATGCAATCGGCTTCTTGAAAGGGTCAATATCTCCGTCCCCATCTATGAAAGGAGCGCAGCGACGTCTCCCCACCTTGGTCGCGGAAAGGGGTTTGCGAGCCTGCGGGACGACTCCTGTGGCGTTGGGGTGAGGGAATCCCCGCGCAAGGTTGGCCCGGATCGACACCGTCCTGCGATTGGGAAGAAAGGCGCCAATTAACGATACCGCTATTTCTGGCGCTCCGCTGGAAAGGCGCTAACTCGCTTGTATACTGTATATAGTGTGCTCACTTTTCGTTACGCGTAAGCATCCGTAAGACTCTTGACATTACGCGTAAGATTCCGTAAGCATCCGTAATCATGTACGGAAAAGCGTTCAGTTCGATGTACGAAGGGTCGATGTACGGGGCTGGAGTCACGGTGTTTGCGGTATGGAACTACGCCTTGGCCTTCATGAAACCCGTGATGGACCAGGAGGTGATGATGGTGGAGCTGAACCCAAGGGCAATTGCGGATCGATTGGGGAAGGTTTCTGAGCAGGAGGTGGCTTCAGCGATTGAGTTCCTTTGCAGCCCTGACCCGAATTCGAGGAGCAAGGAGGAGGAGGGAAGACGTCTGGTGCGTACCGGGCAGTTCGAGTACCGGGTGGTCAATGGATGGAAGTACACCAAGATCCTCAACGAGGAACAGCGTCGGAGGATGAACGCGACCTACCAGAAGAAGTACCGGGAGAAGAAGGTGACGCTGGAGGGTCAGGGTGCGGAGAAGGTTCCTGTGATGGAGGTGTTTTGATTATGGCCACAAGCTACGAACTCAAAATGGACGAAGAAATGTTCCAGCACGCCTTCCTAGTTGCGGAGGAACTCGCTCGGAACCCATTGAAGCTCGGCAAGGAGACCTTCCTGCGCAGCACCATCGCAAGCTGCGCAGTGTTTGGTTCTCTGAACAACACGATGCTCAATCTCCTGGACGGGGTTGATAAAGCCTACAAGGCCAAGGACCGCGAGAAGACCAAGGCAGCCTTGGAGGACCTGATGTACTTTCACCAATACGCCAAGAACCTTTGCTTGTCGTCAGCGGGTCCGGATATGTCCGAGAAGATTGCGAAGAAGCTGAAGGAGAAGAAATGACATTCAGAAAACTCATCGCATCGGATGTTCCGCAGGTAAAAGCAATTCTTCACAACAAGAGGATCTCCCCCTCTTGTTCGATTCCGCATCCGTTTTCAATCGCAGACGCAGAGCGTTTCGCTCGCGGTAAGCACTACGGCCTTTTTCAAAGCGTTCACGAAAAAGACTACCTAAGGTGTATCGTGAGCTTCTGCGATGGCGAGCTGGGATACGCTGTACAAGAGTCTCACTGGGGATTTGGAATAGGTGGGGAAGCCGTGGACGCCTTTTTCAATGCGGTGAAACCTGAAGAGGTCCGCGCAGAAGTCCTATCGACCAACGTGGCCAGCCTGCGCATCCTGTTGAAGCGCGGGTTTGAAATTGTCGGATGGAGAGAACACTGCAACGAGAACTGGCCAAAGAAGGTTCCGGTGCTGAAACTGTATTGGAGGAGAGATTATGAGTAAGTCTCCCAGGACGGATGAAAACTTGATGGTAGCCGCAGCGTTGGAGCGCGTGAAGGGGTTGGAGGGTTCCCGAAACGCGTACCTCGTCGCCAAGTACGAATCCAAGGAGGCCAAGTCGTGAACGCAATCACACAAACACCAACTCCAATTGGCCCTCTACCACTCAAAATCTCCGTGAGCGAATCCCTGTCCGCTGCGTGGACACTTGTCGCATGTGTCGCGCTTCTGATTATCATCCGCCATGCCCGACGTCGCTGAAAAGCCGGTCAAGAAAACAGTCCAGTGGTTCGGAATCAACTGGGAGCCTCAGTTCACGGAGCTGATGGCCTCCATGCGGCTGTTCGCGATGTGGGACGACTGGTACGCCAGGGGGTGGATCAAGAACGTCACCACAACCCGCGCAGAGTGTTTCTGGTACATAGTCAGCCACTTCTGGGGGCCGACAGCGCCAAAGCCCATGGAGCGCAATCCTTGGGCGGAGAAGATGGTGTCCGAGCTGTGCGCCAATCGCATCACGTCGTTCTCTGGATGCGCGTCCTCTGGAAAAACCACGGTGCTAGCCTTGTGGGCGTTGATCTCGTGGATGACGAAGCCGGACATTACCAAGGTCATCGTCACGTCCACGTCGATCAAGGGTGCGCGCAATCGTATCTGGGGACAGATCCGCGAGTTTCACAACGGTGCTGGATACATCGACGAGAAGGGGAAGCCTGTTCGCCTTCCTTCGCTGGGCGTTGTCGTGGATTCTATCGGAATCATCCGTCTCGACGCTAAGAAGGACGGTCGCACTGCGTCGCAGATGTCCACCATCGAGCTGATCGCTGCCGAGCAGTCCCAGGAGAAGGAAGCGGTGGACAAGTTGATCGGTATCAAAAACGAGCACGTCCTGTTCGTGCTCGACGAAGCTACGGATCTGAGTCCAAGCGTTCTGACGGCAGCGTTCGGTAACCTGACGTCGAACAAGCATTTCCAGTTGGTCGCGCTCGGAAACTTCAAGTCGATCTCGGATACGTTTGGAATGCTGACGACGCCTGTTAGCGGGTGGTCCTCGCTGAATGTCGAGACCTACGAGTGGGAGACCGTCTACAACGGGCAGCGCGGAAAGTGCGTTCGTTTCGACGGCACGCAGTCGCCAAACGTCCTCGCCGGGAAAAACGTCTGGAAGGGTCTGTATTCGGTCGAGAAGTACGAGCAGGACAAGCTGATGGGTGAGAATACGATCGAATACTGGCGATTCTGCCGGTCATTCATCGTTCCAGCCAACGTCAGCGACCGTGTTTACTCGGAGTCGGACTTCATTCGTGGCGACGCTTTCTCGATTCCAAGGTGGTCTGAGAACCCGCTGACAGTTTGCTCGCTTGACCCAGCGTTTACGACGGGTGGAGATAAGCCGATTGGAGTTCGTGGACTGTTTGGGCAGACGGTGGATGGCAAAACCGTGCTGTGCATTCAAGAGGTGAAAGAGTTCCGCGAGGACGTCACGCGCAAGGACATGCCGTTTGACTTCCAGGTGGCACAGCAATGGGTTGCGTGGTGCAGGGATAACGGAGCGTCTCCTCAGAACTGCGCGTACGACAGCACGGGCGCAGGCATCAGCTTTGGAAGTGTGCTCCAGCAGATGTGGAGCCCTTCGATTTACGCCGTATCGTTTGGTGGAGCACCAACCGCAAGGCAGGTAAGCGATTCCGATCCGACGCCATGCAAGGATGCGTACATGAACCGGTGCGCGGAAATCTGGTTTCAGGGCAAGGAGTTCGTTCGCGCCGGGCAGATCAAGGGCATCACACCTGAAATTGTCGCCGAACTGGTCGAGAGAAAACGCCCGGAACGTGAGCGTGGGTCAAAATCAGGAGTTGAGCCAAAGCGCGACATGAAGGGGCGCATGGGAAAGTCGCCGGATAGGGCTGATTCCTTCCTGATAATAGTGGATTTGCTTAGGGAGCGACACGGTTGGTCAGCCGGCAGATACGGAAAGGGTGTGGAATCTCGCGATAAGGAGGTTGAAAAGTGGCAGAAAATGGCGGATGAGGTGTACGACGAAAGCGCGCTTCTCGTAGAAGCTGCCTGAACACATGAAGAAAAAACTGACGATTGCTGGTTGCCTTGTCGCCTTGTGCGCCATGGCAGAAACGTGCCTCAACTACTCGTTCCAGAACTCAAACACTGGAGCTGGGATTCATGGAGATGCGCTCGACACCACTGACGGGCAAAGCGTTTACACCCGGGCGTGGGGTTACGACAACGTGAACTCGAATGTGGTGTGGCGCGTGAAGACCTGGGCGACGTGCTCGTACCCTCCGGGCGGGAATTACGTCTACGAGGACAAGTTGGTTACAAATTTCATGGCGGTTACAGTGTCTCCGTTCCTTCCAAAATGCGGGGCGACAACCCCCGATGGCCGATCCATTCGCCAGATCCAGTCGCAAATCTGGAAGGTGACCGCCAGCAACGTCACGGTGGCTGGCTGGTGGTCCGACAAGGACTGATGAAAAGCTTCACAACGCCAAACGTAGTGCCTCCCGGGGGAGGATGGTTCTGGACGCATCCAGAAACCAAGGACCGCATCCGTGGAGGCAACGCGGATCAACTCATCATCAACGCCAAGGAGTATTGCCGTCGCAACAATCTCCCAATCGGCCTTGGTTTTGAACAGCGGATCATTGACGACGTGTGCGCGGAACTTCCGGACATCTGCTCGGACACCGAGCCTCCGACTCCAGTGGAGATGGCTCGTCAATTTGCGCGAGCCGCCGTGAATTGGGTGAATTCCGGATTCTCGGTTGTGATTTCTGAGGACTATCAGGCGCGATTGGACACGTGCAAAGCGTGTGATCGTTGGAATGGAGAGGCTATCTTTGGGCTTGGGAGGTGTGGCAAGTGTGGATGCACTGGCCTGAAGCTCTATGCAGCGTCGGAAAAGTGCCCGCTTGGGAAATGGCCAGTATGAACTCTTCAAACAACCCTCCTGTTGCCGATCTTTCGAACCTCTCTCCGGAGGGTAACGCCCCAAAAACGCGAATTGGCGACGCGAACCAGGTCCGGCGCATCTACGAAAAGGCTGTGCGCGATCAGGATTTGCGGTCACGCCAAAACGCGCTCGTTAAAGGCTTGGTGGACGGCAATCCGCCGTACGAACAGCAAAAGTTGGACGCCGCTGGCCAGAAATACCGGGCCAATTTCAACAATGGAGAGGCGGAAGCGTTCCTGAACTACGCCAAGGACGCGTTCTACGACCTGTTTTCAGAGGTTCCGCAACGCGCAACAGTGACTTTCAACCCGGAATTGCCGGAGCAGGTTGAAATTGGGGAGACAGTCTCCAGGCATTTCGACTGGTTGCTGCAACAGGACGACACGTTCGACTTCACGATGCAGGTTTCCCAGCACGACATGGTGCTTTACGGCGTCGGCCCAGTCGTTTGGGAGGACAGCATGGACTGGCGGCCAAAACGCGCCTCTGCGGTAAACGTGTACCTGCCAATGCGGTGCTCAGCCAACGTGGTTGAGTGGCCGTGGGTGATCGTTTTCAGGAAGATGCCAGTCGGCGACCTGTACCACTTTATTTCCGACGAGGAATCCGCCCGGAAAGTGGGTTGGAAGCCGGACGCTGTGAAAGAAGCGATCGTTCGAACGGGGGATCGCAACGATGGGCGGGGAACTGACTGGAGAAAGTGGGAAACGTGGCAGCAAGCGTTTCGAGACGGGGACATTTGGCTGAGCGAAACCGGGAAAGATGTCGGAGTCATCCAAATCCTTTGGAAAGAGTTTTCAGTCAACGGCGAGGAGCCGAAAATCTCCGAGATGTGGGTGGCTGAAGCGGGAACCCAAGAGAAAGACTGGCTGTTCCGAAAGGAGAACCGCTACGACGACATGCGGGAGGCGATCTGTCCGTTTTTCTACGACCGTGGCGACGGATCGGCGCACGGAGTCCGCGGACTTGGACGAAAGATGTACCGCATGCTGATGACCAAGATGCGGCTCCAGAATGGGACCGTGGATTCCGCGTTTGCGCGTGCAGCGATCATGATCAAGTCGCTCGGCAACCAATCGCAGAACGCGATGAGCCCTATAAGCCTCGGGCCGTACACGGTTCTTCCAAATGGATTTGAGGTGATCCAGGGCCATCAGGCTGCTGGCTTGATTGACGCGCCGCTGGCTGTCAGCCGCGACTTGGACAACACGCTGGCTGCGAATCTGGGTCAGTACCGCCAGCGCGTAGACAAGACCGAAGGCAATCCGCGCACTGCTTTCGAGATTGCGCAGAACATCAGCCAGTCCTCGAATCTGGCAAAGACGCAGATCGCTCGGTACTACGAGCAGTTGGACGACATGTACTGCGAGATGTTCCGTCGGGCTCTCAGCAAGGACATCCCAAAGTCCACAAAGAACAAATGGCTCCAGCTTGCATTGGAGTTCCAAGGAAAATGCGAGGCAGATGGCATCCCTGCTGAGCTTTTGAGCTGCAAATTGTTCAAGGTGAAGGCGACTCGCACTGTTGGCCAAGGTAGCGCCGTAATGCGAATCGGCATGCTCAACCAAATCCTTGGCACGCTTGGTGGAATGCTTCCGGAGGATGGCAAGCTTCGCCTCACACGAGATTTGATTGCTGCCCAAGCTGGAGAGGCAATGGTCCAGCGTTATCTTCCGCAGCCTGCACAGCGAACCTACGAGGCTTCGCAGAAATGGGAGGCTCAGGTGGAAAACGGTATGCTCAAGCAAGGTGGAAGCGTCACACTCACACCGCTCCAGCAGGACGTTATCCACCTGCAAGAGCATATCGCGTTCGCGTCGCAGGCTGCGGAGAGTGTTAAACAGGGCGCCGACCCGTCGGAGATTTGGGTGGCGCTGAACGCGCTTGGCCAACACAGCGCCATGCACATGCAGCGCCTTGGCCAGAATCCGCAGCGCCAGCGTGAGGCGAAGGCCATATCGCAACAGCTACAGCAGCTCGCTAGGGTCACGGATCAGATTCGGCAGATGGCCGAGGAGAAGCAGTCCAAGGAACAGCCGAAGTCTCCAGATGATCCCGAGATCCAATTGAAGGCGCAGAAGACCCAGTCGGACATTGCGCTCAAGAAGCAGAAGCAGGACGCCACACTGGCCATGAAGGCGCAGAAACAGCAGTTTGATCAGCAGATGACAGTTGGTCGCACCGCCTTTGACCAGCGAATTGCAGACGCCAAGACCGCCGCCGAGATCCGCAAGATCACGATGGAGCACGGCTTGAAGAAGGTCCAGATGGAGAAGGAAATGGAGTTGGAGGAGATGAAAGTTGAGAATGCATCGCAGGAAGACGAATGATTCCATGTTATCTGATTACGCTCAAGGATACGCCTTGGAAGCACAACGCAACGGTACGGCACCTGAATGACGTAGGCATTGAGCCCAAGATCATCTGGGGCTTCATGGGTACGGCGTGCGCGATTCGCTCGTGCAACCCGTACGATCACGATTCACTCGGGAACCCGAAGTACGCACACCCAAGCGTCATAGCGTGCTCCATGAGCCACATGGCTGCGCTGGCTGCCGCGTGCGCCAATGGAGATCCGGAGTTCCTGATTTTCGAGGATGACGTCAAGTTGCCTGACGACTTCTTGAAAAAGTGGGCCGAGTTCAGGAAGAAGATCCCGGACGAGATCGACATCGTGCAGTTGGATTACATCCACGAGGACAAGAATCCTCGCGCCAGGATCAATGACGCTCTTGAACACTGCTTCTATCCTTTTGGATCTGGGGCAATCTGGTGGCGTGGAGACATCGTGGAAAACGTGTTGCACATGATGCGACCGATCAACGGACCGTACGACGTGATGCTGATTCGCAACGTGTACCCGTTTTTCAAGCACGCGATAGCATCGCCAAGGCTAACGACGCAGCGCAGTGGAAATGACGAGTGGGCCTCAACTATCGGTGCGGCAATTTGGAAGGAGATGTGATGATTACAATCTGTTACATGACCAACAGGCTTCAACCCTTGTTGGAGTGGTTCCTTGATTCCTGGAACAACCAGTGCGGTGGGAAGTATGACGGCACAAAGCTCGTCATCGTGGATTTCCACGCGGAGAACGAGAAGCGCAAGGAGTGGGATTACCTCTTCAGGCGGATCTTGGACGGTGGAGGACAAGTGACGCACACAACCCCGAAGCCGACTGTTTGGCAAGGGAAGTACCGACTTACCAAGCAAGACTACTTCGCGGCTTCCAACGCCCGCAATACAGCCCTGTGCCTTGCTCCCGACGGGCACATCGTGTACGTCGATGACTTGAGCGTTGCAATGCCTGGATGGTGGGACGCTGTGCTTGAGGCATCCAAGAAGCACGACACGATCACGTGCGGAGCCTACGCAAAGATGCGGCAGATGATTGTCGAGTACGGAAAGTTGGTGTCGTACGTGGACTATCCGCAGGGACAGGATTTTCGCGTGCGGGATTGCAAGGTTAAGGATGGCGCGAGTCCGTGCCCTCCGGCTTGGAACTTTGGGTGTTCTTTGTGTGGACCAGTTGAGGCGTATCTGAGCATTAACGGGTGGCCGGAGGCTTGTGACGGCCTTTCCTACGAAGACTGTATAACAGGAATAGCTCTTGCAAATCGCGGTTGGAAATTCGAGTTCAACCCTAAGATGATGACGGTCGAAAGCGACGAGCATCACAGTCTCAATCGACCGTTCATGCGCTGGGACAAGGGAGTGTCACCGAACGACAAGAGTCACGCGATGTTGCGAACTTGGTCGCGCGCTTCTTTCTTCGACAATTACTTTGGGGAGGAGGGAATCCGTGGATTACGCAAGCGCGTGCTGGCGGGTGACCAGTTTCCGATCGTTGGCATCCCTGAACATGATTGGTACGATGGGATGCCACTTAGGGAGATGTGATGCCTCCAAACGTCCACGCCATCACGCTAGCGTCCACGCCAGCGCGCACAGAGCGCCTGTCACGGCATCTTTACGACCGTGGGATACCTTGGACACCTTTCGATGGAATAGACGCCGCTGAGTGGGGCCTGTGCACGAAATGGCGATACAATCCTTCGAACTTGCGCGAAGGCCAGGAGGTGCCGCAGAAACACGTCGGACTCCACCTGTCGCACTACTGGCTCTGGCGCAAGTTTGCGGATTCCAGCGAGCCGATAATGACCGTGCTGGAAGACGACGCCGCTTTCCACGATGAGTGGGAGAGTGAGTATCGCATTGCCATGGAGAGCGTTCCGGGTGACTGGGACATGCTCTTGCTTGGCTCTGGAAACACGTCAGACAAGCACCGGGTCAAGGTTGCTGGCAATGTCTGGAAGGTGGATGGACCCGCCTGCACCCACGCGTACATGATAAAACGGAGTGCTTTGCCAGTTCTGCTCTTGACGCAGAAGCTTTCGTGGGCTCCTATCGACGCGTCGTTGGTCTACAGGTCGTATCCACACCTGAAGCTCTACGTCGTCCTGCCACGCATCGCATACCAGCATGGGCAGGAATACATCGTGCCGTGACGGAAAACGAAACATCGCAGTACAGCCCACTCTACGCATGCTCAATGAGCTTTGTGGAAAGAGTTCTGAGCAATCTTCCAAAACCAAGGCTTGTGTTCGACATCGGATCGAATGATGGGGGATTGGCTGCTTGGTTCTCGGCTCGATCAGAAGGCGTTGTGGCGTTCGAGCCCATAAAGTCAGTGATGGACAAGGCGATTCAGTCGTACGGATCAGATCCAAAGATTGAATGGGTGAGAAATGGGTTGTCTGAACGAGTCCATTCCGAGTCGGTTGGGATTTACAATTGCTGGACGCTCACCGGATCTCCAGCTGTACCAACTGATCGCACAATCGAATTCCCTTCCGATTTTTCACAAGAGGTTCATTTCATCACGCTTGACGATGCGGTGGAACTGTATGGAATTCCTGATTTCATCAAGCTGGATGTGGACGGATACGAGGGATTGGTGATTGATGGCGGGTCTCGATTTTTTGGATCTCACCGTCCTCCCATAATGATGGAGCTGAGCGCGTCGGCGAAGATCATCGGAAGGCGTCCTGAAGAGGCGATTGAGAAGCTGTACGGGATCGGGTATGAAGCCTATTCCATGGATGGATCTTACTGCGCTGGAAGCTTGGATGCGGCCATGAAGTGTTTTCCTTGGGACAGCAGCTACGACGTTTTGATGCTGCATCGCGATTTCAAATATGAGTGACACAACATCATCGCCATCGGACGTCCGTTCCGCGTTTCTGAAAGAGGTTGAACAGATCGTCTGCAAGGACCGCGCTGCAACGCACGGGAGACCCGAGCAGAATTTCGAGAACATTGCCGCCATGTGGAGCACGTTCAAGGGCGTGCAATTCACCGCGAAGGACGTGGCTGCAATGATGGTGCTCGTGAAGCTGAGCCGAATCATTCACAACCCGGATCACCGAGATAGCTGGGTGGACATCGCTGGGTATGCGGCTTGTACGGCAACACTGCAATGAACTCCCCACTTTTCGAGGTTGGCAAGATCCGCCTCCTGAGCGTCCCCCACGCGCAATCGCTCGCGGAGGAGGTGATCACAGAGGATTGCTACGAGTTGGCACATCTCAACAAGGACTGGTTCCTGATCGACTGCGGGGCCTGTTACGGCGAGGCGTCGCTGTATGCCGCAAGCTTGGGAGCTTACGCCTACGCGTTGGAGCCGTCTGACCCGTCCTTCGCGGTGCTGACGTCCAATGTGGAGATTAACCGGGATCTTCCAGGAATGGTAATCCCGTGCAATCGCTCCGTTGGGGTGCACAACGCAATCGTCGAGCACTACTTCTGGCCGCATCACCCTGGCGGATCTGGTAAATCGCCGTGTGACAAGTCGATATACCGGCAAATGACCGCCATCGGCGTGGACCGATTGATCAAAGATGCGCTGCACAAGTACGGAAAGCATCGCAAGATCGCGGTGAAGATGGACATCGAGGGCTCGGAGGTTGAAGCGTTCAAGGACTGTGACGTATGGCTGCCAAAGGTCGAACACATCGCGCTGGAAACTCACAACTTCGACAACGACGTGTTCGCGGCTCACCTCGAAAGAAACGGATTCGATGTAAAGCTCAGCGGAACCGGAAAACCTCCCCGCGTCGCGTGGGACAAGTCAATGGCTGGGGGGTTGGTGGTGGGGCGCCGGAAATCGCAGGTGCAATCATGACTGACCAACTGCGAGTCGAGATTCGGGACGCGCTGGCCAACATTGCTTACGGTTGGTGTACGGAGTCCAAGGCGTTACCGATGACGCAATCAATCTTGGACATCGGAGCCAAGGTATGCGTTGAAATTGGGGTCTACGGAGGCAAGAGCCTTATCCCGTGCGCGATGGCTCTCCGTGCTCAAGGATCTGGCCACATCATTGGAATCGACCCGTGGACGATTGAGGCTGCCACCGAGGGCGAAAGCGACCCGGCTAACAAGGCTTGGTGGTCGAAGCTGGAGCATATCAAGGGCGCTGAGAACTGCGCCCGAGATTTCATTCGGCACTACCAGCTTGAAAGCGTGTGCTCGGTCGTTCCGGCGCGCAGTGAGCACGTTGCGTGGCTGTTTCACGACGGCACTGTTGATTTCCTGCACATCGACGGAAACCACACCGAGCTGGCGTCCGTGCGAGACGTCAACTGCTGGCTTCCAAAGATGCGTTCTGGGGGATTCATCTGGTTTGACGACATCAACTGGGCGACGTGCCAAAAGGCGCTTGGAATCCTGGACGAGCGTTGCGTTCGGGCTCAGGAAATCGTCGTGGACACAATCGCATTCCGTTGCTACCGCGTTAAGTGATACCCAAGTGGCTAACAAGGCTGAATGAAGAGGGCAAGCAGATCACTCGCGATGAGTTTGAGGCGCTTGTCAGCGAGAACAAGCTGCTCAACGACGAGAACAATGAACTCGTGGATAGAGTCAACGTACTTGAGCGAGACAACGCGGAGCTGAAACAGAATTTCGACTATATGGTTCAGTCGCTTGAAGACGACATTCCTTCGATAGCGGTTCAGGCAAAAGACTCTGGATGGGAGCTTGGCTGGTTTGAATTTGGCAAGGCCAAGAACCCCGACGTTCGGTTTTTCAATTGCTCGATCACGCGATGGAAGGGTGAGCTGATGCTGTTTGCTCGCAGGTCGCACAACGTCCCGCACCTTCTCGTCGGGATGAACGACATCGTTGTGTTCAAGCTGAATGAAAATTTGCACGCGATGTCCGGAGTGAAAGTTGGGTTCCCAACCACACTCAGGGAGCAGCATCACGAAGATCCGCGAGTGACGCAGATGTTCGGGCATCTGTTCGTGTCTGGAACCACCTTCAGCGTCGCAAAGGATCGAAAGAGTTGGACTGGTGCACACCAAGTCATCGGGCGATTGAACGAGAATTTTCAAGTCGATTACCCAGCAGACCCGATCTACGGACACAATGGAGGCAGTCCGCTGATGGGTACCGGAAACGAGAAGAACTGGCTATGGTTTGAACACGAAGGTGCTCCGCATCTGGTTTACATGACGGACCCGGAGCATATCGTTGTGAGGTTCAAGCAGAACCTCATCGAGCCCGACATCGAATACAAGACTCCGTTTGGCCACAACATTTGGAAGCATGGGCACATCCGGGGTGGATCTACCCCGGTGTTGGTGGGCGATCACTACTGGACATTCTTTCATTCTTCCACACCTTGGTTTGGACCCAAGCGCCGTTACCACATGGGCGCCTTGGCGTTCGAAGCAAAGCCTCCGTTCAAGATCACGCGGTACACGCCTCTTCCACTTCTCTCTGGTAGCAAGAAAGATGAGTGGCATGACTTCCTTCCGCTCGTGGTGTTCCCGTGTGGGGCCATCTTCGAGAATGGCATGTGGACAATCAGCATGGGCGTGAACGATTGCACCTCCGCCTGGATCAAGATCCCGCACGCCGACCTGAAGAAGCTTACGAAATCGACCAATGAACCCATTAAAGCTCTTTTTGAGAAAGGACCCCAAGACGACGGGGTTGCGAATACCGGAAATGGTCCCAACGATCCAAGTTTGGCGCCAGAGCCCAAGCCGTGGAGACCGGCCTAGTGTGGCTAAACCAGCCGCAGACAAAAACCGTACTCGCCATGCTCGCAAACGAAAGCCCAGTAAGAACGGGACAGTTTCCGATGGGGATGCGTCAGGAGGACTGCCTCCGTCAACTGGGGCGTGAGGAGGGGTGGCAGGCCGCAATCTCGTACATGATTTCCCTAGGTATTCTGGAGAAGGGGAAAGTAGAACTGGAAGAAACGTACATCGAACAACTTTGACCTATGGCTGAAGAAACGACACCGCCGAGCGGCAGCGACTTTGCCGCGCACGTCCGAAAGCTGATGACGGAAGACGCCCCTGCGCCAAACCCGCAAGGCGCTCCCGCTTCGGCTGCTCCGGAGCAAAAGCCGGATGCTGCCGCCAAGCCGGAAAGCAAAAGCGTGATTCCGGATTTGGAACTTCCGAAGCAGGAAGCCAAGAAGCCTGACGCCAAGCCCGCCGAGGACGACACGCCGCCAGAGGTGAAGACGGAAGAGGCGAAGAAGGGTTGGAAGACTTGGAAGGCTCAGCACGAGGCTGTCCTGAAGGAGCGTGACGAGCTGAAAGCAAAGTTTACCGAGACGGAGACAACGCTGAAGAATCAACTGGACGCCATCAACCGAGAGTTGGCCGAGGCGCGAAAGCGCGTCGTGGACCCCAAGGAGATCGAGGCGTTGAAGGGCGAGCGGGACGAGCTTCGGCACAAGATCAGGCTCAAGGCTGTCGAAGAAGACCCGAGCTGGCAGCAGGAGATTTCCAAGCCAATCGAAGATGCGCTTTCCAAGGCTCGGATCAACGCGCCAAAGGAAATCCGTGGCACCCTTGAGAAGCTTATGCAGCTATCCCCGTCGGAGGAGCGACAGGATGCCATCGACAAGCTCTTGGAGGACCACGGTGTCAGCGAATTCAAGCGGGGGGCCATCGGCGCGGCGCAAGCGGCTCTGGACAACGTCCTTGCCAAGAAGACGGCGCTGCTGTCGGACCAGAAGCGGCTGGTGGAGCAATATGAACAGTTCCAGAAGCAGAGCAGCGAGCAAAAGCTTGCCAGTCAGCGTCAACAGCTTGAGGAGGCTGCCGACGCCGTGCTGCGCGTTGCTGCCGACCCTGAGAAGGGTCTTGGAGTGTTCAAGCCTGCCGCTGACACTCCGGAAGCGCGACAGGCCGCCAACGAAGCGGTGAACACCGCCCGCCATTGGGCCACGGCGGAACTCGATCCGCGCAGTCGGGCCAATCTTGCGGCATGGGCTGTCCATGGCCAGCACGCCACCAAGCTGCTTGCCGCCGCAGAGCAGGAGCTTAACAAGCTTCGGTCTCAGGTCGAAAAGTTGACCGCTGCAACCCCAGGTGGCGGAGCCGCCAATCCTGCTCCAAAAGTCGATGAGCCTGCCGGGTTTGTGGATGCCGTGAAGCGCCTGATGAGCACCTGATTTCGTTCGCAAACAAAACGGGCGGTCTCGTTTGTCGATTGACAGCGGGGCCGCCTTTTGCTTTTCCTAATGCCGAGGTGATTCGCTCGCTTGCCTCGGCGAGAACGGGCTGAAGGCGTCGCTGGCCCTGACGCGATGGACAACGGAAGAAGCGCACGCTCCGTGTGGAGCCTGGCTGCCGATTCCAAAATTCAATCGTTTCAGGCTTATGGCATGTGGCTCGCCTTTCGACGCATTCCGTGCTGCCACGGAATATCTATCCAAAGACATCTATCGTCGCGCTTCGTTCGACGGTGTGATGCTCAACCTCATCAAGCGCGGAATCTTCGCGCCAAACACGGGTCTCACCCACTCCGTTTTCCGAATCGGAAAGCAGGAGCCTACGGACCCGGAAAATGCCGGCACGGCAATCACCCTCGTCAACGGCTCCAATTCCGGAGCTTGCGCCTACAACTTCACTTCGGTGAACTGGGGCTATAACGAGGAAACGTACACCCCGCTGGCCCTTCAGTGGCGCGGTCCCCTGCTCTGCAAGGACGACCAGTACTTCAACCATCGACCCGACGACTTCCTGAATGCGTACGTGGACGAAATGGGCAAGTACGTCCAACGGTCGCTTGAGGACCACCTGTTCTACCACTACGCCCGGCGCGTGCCCATTTACGTGGCTCGCTCGGCGTTTGGTACTGCCACCGCCGCCAACACCACGTTCACGGCGCCCGCCGCGACGTCGGAACTCACGCAGCAGATGCTCGACACCCTGGCAGTCTCGTTGATCAACGAGCGCGCCGAGAAGCCGGACAGTGCTGGCTGGATCACCAACGGGCCGGATGGTCCGCTGTTCTCGCTTGCCATCGGCATCGACCAGTCTCAACTCATCCTTCAGCACAACGCCGACTTCCGGAACGATCTCCGGTACGCCGATATGGGCTCTGGAAGCGCCGCTGAGCTGCTCAAGCGCCTCGGAGCCTCCCGAGTCATCAAGAACTTCCGCCATGTGCCTTGGCGCCTCCCGCCGCGCTTTACGCACGATGGCACCAAGTACGTGCGCGTTCCCGAGTTCGCGACAGTCGCAACTTCCAAGGGCTCTGCCACCGACGTCAACCCGGCGTACATCTCGCCCGCTGCTGCCCCTTACGAGGCTGCGCTGGTGCTGTCGCCGTGGGTCATGGAGGACGAGTTGATCTCGCCTTCCGCAAGCGTTGGTCCGGTCAATTTCCCGGCCACCAACTACATGGGTGAGTGGATGTGGCGAACTGGTCCGCAAGCGGTTGCTGCCACCAGCGGCGACGCCTGCTTCGACCCGCTGGAGAAGTTCGGCCGCCACTTTGCCGAGTTCAAGCACGCCTTGAAGCCTGGTGCACTTCCGAAATCGGGAGCCATCATCTTCTACAAGCGTTGCGCCGCTTCGTACGATCTCGTTCAGTGCACCTGATCCTCTCCCGGGTGACTGAATGACCCCGCGCTGGGGGCCGGTTCGCGATGGCCGGTCCCCAGCCTTTGACAAATGGCTGCCACACCAAATAGACGGGAAACGACGTGGGAAGTTTGGTACTCAATTCTTGAGGCCAGCAGAGACCTGTATTCCTATCTGGGCGTTACTCCGACGGGGCCGATATTCTTTAGCGAAAAGACATCGCTTAACAATCGCGACACTGAGTTCGAGATTCAGATGAAAGTCTTGGCAATTTACCAAGCAATCGAGGGAACATGAGCAGCCCAACTTTCTTTTCAGACGGAGCGACGCCAAACCGCAGGGACACTTCTTACGAGGTGCTGCAAAAGATTCTGGGAGCAATCACAGACATCCCGACTGGAAACGCAAATTGGACAATGGCCAGTCTTAGGATTGGAAGCGCCGGAACACTGTCAGCAACAACCGCAAACACACTCGATCTTGCCAGCGGATCTGCGGGTCAAAGCGTCCACAT
>OFQY01000127.1_pt1 | contig 35834 bp, 42 predicted proteins | sample 1542991 | NCBI WGS metagenome assembly OFQY01 (sample SAMN07774224, study PRJEB24372) | wastewater metagenome | isolation source: Exp Tend VB 10WW | collected 2016-02 | reverse complement strand
GTTTCTTCGCGTTTTTTGTCCGATGTAGCACCGTACACGATGGCGACTTTCCACTCTGGGTGTCCCATTGATTTGAATTTCTGTTCTATACCGGCCGCAACAGTTTCGATAACGTTTTTGTGATATGCGAACACCAAGACCTGATTAGGTCTTCCTTGTTCGCTACCTCTGGCTTGCAATGCTGCTTCAGCCGCAACATACGGTGCTTTTCTCATACCAATGGCATTTCTCACCTTAGCCACGCGTTGGAAGCTGACTTTCACCTTGTCGTTGTATTCATGTTCAAGTTCTGCCAATTCGTCTTGGCTTGCACCATTCTTCTTAGCTTCGATGATTTTGTGTTCGATTGCCGACAGTTCTGTTGTGCGTGCGTCAAGTCCTGTATTGTCCTGGTCTTCTACAATGGCTCGATATTGTGCTTGTCCTTTCGGTGGCCATGTATATTGGTCTCCGAGTGCTTCGAGGTCTTTGTGTATCCTTCGCATGATAATGCCATCGAAGTGTTTTGTTTGGCCTCCTGAGCGATATGTACCACCACCGAACAGTATTTTGTTCAGCAGCGTCATGTTTTGTGGGCGCACTGGTTTGGTAATGAACAGTCTATGTAATTCCGGTGTACCGGTTTGTTTGTTCTTCTTCCACATAGTGGTTCGGAACGCTTTCATTACTGCAAACTGGTACATGAATTCGTCTTCATTATTGAAGATATCTGGTCGTACAAATCTCAGGTTAGCGTACAGTTCCCATGCGTATGAAGGTATAGGTGTACCAGTGAGCAACAGTCTTCTTTTGCTTGGCACGCCTGGATAGTGTCCATCATCGCTCAGTCCTGGTGTTTTAACTTCTGGTATGAGCGGATTTTCGCTTTTTCTGCGTTTTGGTCGTCCACCCATAATGACACATGCCTGAACGCTATGTTCATCTTTGACACGGTGTGATTCGTCAAGAATGACATAGTCCCACGCTCTGTCTCCGATTCTCTCTGGGTTTGAGATATCCTTAGACGCCTTGCTCAATGACTCATAGCTCATCACCGTAATGTCCGGCAATTCTTCATCTTTCTTATATCTTCCAACTTTGACTTTCAGTTTGGTGGTAATAGGGTCTCTCATATGGTCTCCTGCGAGCCATTTTTTCATTTCCCTTATCCACACTGGCACCATAACGCTTGGGCACACCACGAGCACTTTTTTAATGCTTGGGTTTGTGCTGATGACACCAATGGCAGGCATAGTTTTACCGATGCCTGGTGAGTCGGCAAGTATTGCTCCTCTTTCTTCATCTGGTTTCGCGTCATCCTTTCCTCCGAGTCTTTCATTGATAAAGCTGACTGCGGCCATTTGATATGGCAGATATTCAATTTGTTTCTTTGTAGGTATGAGGTTTTTCGGTGTTGGAATCGCTGTTATCTTGTGTGGTGTATGTGCGTATGATTTGCGATGGTTTTCTTCGTTGTATCCTTCTACAGAGTATGGTTGTCGTGTACGTTGTACGCGGTCGATGTTTTCTTGATACTTTTTGCGTTGTCGTTCGCTTTCTTCTCTTCTCGAGTCGATAAGCATTTGTTCTCTGCGGCCGGCTATCGCGATTGGGTGGTTTGGGTTTGACCAAGCAGCTTCGACTGCGTCCTTGCCTTCGGTTCCCACTGACACATACATATTGGCGTGTTTCGCCCCTCTCCAATCATTTTTGGCATTAGGTTTCGGGAAGAAGTACACCACCTTTGGTTTGAATCCTGCTGCTTTCAGTATGCCTTCATATTCTGCTTTATCTCCAAAAGCTGCATACACTGGTTTGCCGTCTGGATACGACACTGCGCCCACATCTTCGATGGTCATGTCTGCGACTTCATCATAGGCACCGTCTGGCACTGCTGGCATTGCATCGAGTGGCGTGCCGGGTTTAGGCATCACCACGAGTGCGTTGCCTTGTGCCACCAATGCCTGTACTTTTTCCGGCACTGGATTACCTTGGATATACTGTTGTAGTTCCGTAGTGTTTTGGGCTTGTTGTCGTTTTTGTACGGCATCTTTCAGTGCCTGCATGCGTTTTTGTGCTTCTTCCGAGAGCAGCGAGCTGGTTTCTGGTGCAGTCTTTTCTGGTGTTACTGGTTGATTTTGTGCCGGCTTTGGTGTTACGGTTGGTGTTGGTTGCACCACCTTTGGTGTATCATTCACTTTCTGGTTGATTTTGTCCATGAACGACAGTTGTGGTTTCTTTCCTGGTATGACGGCTGGTTGTGGTGTTACGACCGGTGGTGTTACGACCGGTGGTGTTGCGGCTGGTGTTGGTTGCGCCACATTCTGGGTTTCGTTCAATTTCTGGTTGATTTTGTCCATGAACGACGGCCTTGGTTTTTCATCTGCGGCCATTCTGATAAATTCGTTCACCAGTGCTCCATGCACGGTGTTGTCATGGATTTCAACTGTTTCCGGGTGATATGCGACGATTTCACCCATTTCCTTTGGGTGTACAGCGTCGATAAATCCGTCATAGCCTTTTTCCTTCAGCATTTGCGGATATTCTCCAGACGCTCTTAGTTTTGCGCTCGTCCAATCCAGTCCTTGTTCTTCAAGTTCCAGTGTTCTTTTTGGAATCCAGTCATATGGCATGATTGGGTCTTTCCAGTTTTCTTCTGTTCTGACAAGCGGATTTTTGAACTTAAATGTCAGGTTTTTCAGCTTGCGGCCAGATTTTTCAGCATAGCTTTGTGCTGTTTTTTTGCTTCCTCCATACAGTCCTCGACCAGCGTAGCCTGTGTCGCTATGTCCGAATCCCGACATGGCTTCTTCAAACGTATTGTGGTCTTCTTTCATTCCGGACCATGCGTGAACCACCACTGGTCCTTCGTGGTGTTTGAATTGCTCCCCGCCGTTCTCAGTATCGTAGTGTGGGACTTCCTGTTGTGCAAGCAGTGTACGGCGCAACACCTGGAGTTCTCCGGTGTTGTCGTTTTCCGTGGCAACTTGTGCAAGTGCCTTTTTGATTGCACTATATCTAGACATCAGCAGTTCTCGATAGATTCTTCAATTCGATTGAGCATTGCTTGCAGTGTTGCGGTTTTGTGTATCAGTGCTTGTTTGACTTCTGCGTCGACTTCTTTGCTCTTTTGTTCTTGAGCTAGCCTCAATGCGTGTTCTGTTATTTCAATCATATCCATGATTGCTAAGACGTTTTCATTGATAGGTTGTTCTTGCGCGACTTTCATCGCCATCTTCTCGGTGGCCGATGCAGCAACGTGCGCCCCTCTCGCGGTCATTTCTGCGCTGAGTTCTATTAGTTGGTTGGTTGTTTCGTATACGTGGTCCACAATGGAGATTTATCTGTGAATCTGTTGCGAACCTGCTGGATTAGAAAAATGAAGGCGTCAATTCGCCCTACCACTAAGCTGTATCGACCGAAGGGAGGATACAGCCAATGGTCATCAGATGGGCGAATTGACGCTAGTCATTATTCGAATTCAGAGAGCATGAATTTATGTGATGAATTCGGAATACAGCTAAAGTATTTCTCTGTCATAAACCAGAACCATTGTTTTGGTTTCTCTGGATGAACATTGTCTCCATATCCATCAGTGATAACAAAGACTGCATCAGGATATCGTTTCATTTCTCCAGACTTCAATTTGGCTTGGATAAAGTCTTCCATGATATGGAAAGACGTTCCACCACCACCCATCATCTTTGGAGAATTGATGTCCAGTTGATACACCCTTGTATCAAACGAACAGAGGTGAACATTGAAGATATTCCTTGGCACTGTTGCTGCGGCTTTGAAGAATCTGTCAGCCATGCTATAACACGAACCAGATGCATCAAGGAAGAACACCAAGTCAATCTTGGCTTTGTTCATGACAATGTCATAATCCTCGATTTCTGCTGGAAGTTTAAGGTCTGACGGAAGACTCATATGATTCCGTTGTTTCTGTGCCCATTGTTCGACCATGCCATACTGATTTTTGATAATCATTTTGACTTTGTCTCGAACGATGGTTTCCCACTTAGGTTTCCGAATCGGTTTTGGCTTAGAGACGAAAATCCATGCTCCAACAGCATCTTTTCCTGCTTGTTTACCGCCCTTCTTGCTTTTTGATTCTTTGTCCCCTTCTGGTCCTTCGCCGCCATCGGGTCCACCAACGACATGTTGTTCAATCATGTCTCGGAGTTCTTTCTTTTCATCTTCTGATAGCGACTCATTGAGCGTCTTTTCAATTTGCTCTCGAACTTCTTCTGGAAGGTCAAAATATTCGTGACTATCCATTAGCCGAAGTGACTTAGAGTTACCGATATCTTCCTTAAGTAGTTCGTAGTAGTATTCAAAGCACTCATCAGTTGGGATGTTTGGGTTGTCTGGCCAGATGGTATCCACCCAGCACCATTGCTCCCATCCTTGCACCATGCTTCTATCGAATCCGAATGTATTCAATAGCGCATGATTGATAACGATGTCCTGAGCGACGTTTGCTAGTCGAGAGTCATCATAGATGTACTTGCCGTCTTCTGACACTTTGTATCGCTTGTCAAGTGCGTGTCGCTTGATGTGGTTGAACAAGATATGAAGACTTTCATGACCGAGCACGAACGCCCTTGTGTAGTTGTCGATACTGTCCCAGAATTCTGGGTTCATGTACCACCCAAGTGCCTTGCCTGTTTTGTCCCTGGGGTCATAGACGACCGCAGCGGTGGGCAAGTCATTGGTAAACACAGGTCGTCCCATCTCCCAAATCATATAGAACAGGGAGTGGTGTCCCTCGAGCAGTCGCGAGACACCATAGATTTCCTGCAATGTCATACTGCGGTCGCACGCAGTAGGCATTTTCACTATCTTTGTCAGTTCTTCTTCTGTCATGGTGTTGTTACTTCGTGGTAGGAAGTTTGAACAAGTCTTCGAGCTTGTATCGCTTAATCAGCACGACAAGGTGGTCAATGTGTTGCTGGCTTCCATTGTGGTCAAGGAACATCTGCATTGCCTCTCGGAACTCAGGTACTTCCCGTGCATTATTTGCCATGGTTTCCATAACAAATCCTTCTGGGATAAGTGACATCAGCCTTTCTTTGCTGAGTAATGGCAGGATGATTTTCGCAGCCTTTGTGCTCTCAATCAAGTGCGGCTTAAGCTGTCGGTAGTAGTTGTCATCCTTGAGGTATTCCTTGAATCCGGCAAAATCCTTGTTCTTGATGAAATCATACATCTTTTCGAGTGCTGGCGCATCTCCAAGGTCTTTTGATAGTTTGTCAGGGTGTGATTCATACGGAAGGATGTCTCGAACGTCTCCTGACTTCATGTGATAGTCAAGAGCGGCGCAGAGCCGACGTGGTGAAACCTTTTCACGGACTTTCTCTGGCAGTTCTGCCCACCACTTGAGTGCTGGTGTTGCATACTGCTTACCGTATTCATTGACCATATGCACAGGGCACGGTCGATAGTCAAGTTCGACTTTGACTTGGAATCGGTCTTCGAGTGCTGGGTCGAGTGGTTCGACGTCATACTCAATCTTTTCTTCGTCGTGCGGGTTGATTGCGGCCCAAACGACTTTCAGGTTGGGGTATGGCACTCCATTGATGGTTTTGAACTGAATGAGTTCCATGACGGCGTTGCGGACCTTTTTCGGTGCGCGGTTGAGCTCGTCAATGAAAATTGCCTCTACTTCTCCCAGCACAAATCGCTTTGGCGGGATGATATCGCTATACGGCTTTCCGTCTGCCGTAGGGTCGTTGCGGACGATTTCTGGGATTCCAATAATGTCAACCCATGGGTCGAGTGTCGAGCCGCTTAGGTACAAACCCTTGACGCCATTGCGGTCGAACGTTTTCTTGATGATTTGTGTCTTTCCGACTCCGTGCTTGCCAACAAGCAATACGTTGAGTTGAAGTGAAAGCCAAAAATCCAACTTGTTGGGGTCAATCAAGACTCCTTTGTTGATAATGTCGTTTACGGTTTCAGGCATAACGCTTGTATTCTACCTCGGTTTGGTTTTGGATGTCAAGTGCTGTTATTCGTTTTGTTGCATGTTTTTGCCCCATTTAAGCCTAATATACGATTATGGATTTCGCTCCGGGCTCTGAGGCTTTTCTATCAACTGATTTTGCGGGCACTTCGTTGCATCGCGGGCAATGCGTTGTTATTATAGCATGTCGCGAGAACACAGTGCTGGCCGAGGTTCTTGACTCGAAACCCGGCGAGCGCATCATTTCGATTCCAAAATCCATACTCGTTCCAAGAATGAGTGATAATGAAGATATAGACGAGGGTTAACATGAGTAAAACAAAAACGCTATTTCCGAATCCATGGTTATCTTTGATGCAAATTGAAGACCCAGACAAAGGTGTCTCTGGTTACGTTTATGCGCACGAAACGCGCTGCGAGGGCAAAATTGTCTTAGTTCTACCGTTTCGTTCTAAAGAAGACAGTCAATTTGGCGGGATAGAGGTATTGTTCAGGCGAGAAGTGACTCCTGCTTGGGATATGAACTCAAAGTTAAGTGGAATTACTGGTGGAGTCGAGGAAGAAGACCCCGCAGAAGACGCATTGCGCGAACTTGAAGAAGAAGCCGGGTATACTATATCCAGGGAAGATTTGATTTTCCTTGGAACTACTTATGCTTCAAAGGCGATGGACACAGTTTATCATCTGTATGCAGCAAATGTAGATGGCAAATCTCAACAAAAGGCATCTGGTGATGGTTCAAGATTGGAGTCAGAAGGCGGCGTGGAGTGGCACGACAGTGCTATGGATTGTGAGGACGCAGTTGCCGCTTGTGCATACTTCAGATTGATTTGGGCCATGTTACACTGGAAACAAGTTAAATGAACAAACAGAAAGACAGAAATTTCTTCTACCACGAGCGTTCGCTCAACTATTCATTCGGTGCTACGCACCCATACAATTCTTTGCGGCTGAAAAACGCGGTAAGCAATATCAATGCTCACGGACTGTCGTGTTGTGACTTTAATGACGCATCAGATGAAGACATGCTTTCGATACACACCGGCGACTATATTGCGCACGTAAAACAATGCTCAAGCGGTGTGAAATCAAAGTTCAAGTATGGAATTGGAGATAGCGACACACCGTCTTTTTTGGGTATGTATGATGCGTGCAAGGCTATTGCCGGCGCCACCAAAGCCGCTGCGGATGTTCTATGTCGAGGTGACGACCTTGCATTTAACATGTCTGGTGGACTGCATCACGCAAGAGCGCATCGAGCGAGTGGTTTTTGTGCTGTTGACGATATCGCGCTTGGTATCAACACACTTCTGTCGCGTTTTGACAAAGTTGCATACTTAGACATTGATTTACACCACGGTGATGGGGTTGAAGAACGATACACTGGTATCAAGCGTGTTTTGACAGCCAGCGTGCATCAATTTGGATTTGGGTTCTATCCAGGCACCGGATGCGATTCTGAAGATGGTGACTATATCAACGAACCACTAGATGCCGGTACGAACGGAAAAGATTGGCTACGTGCGGTTGACAGGCTGGTGGACGACATCAAAACATACAATCCAGACGCACTTGTGTTACAGTGTGGCGTCGACGCGCACTACTCAGACCCACTTGGTTCGCTGAATGTCACTGCGCGAGAATGGTTCGAGGCAGTTCAAAAAGCCAGAGAGATAGGCAAGCCCATGCTGGTGCTGGGCGGTGGCGGATATGACCATCGAAACCCTGCTAGAATGTGGCCGGCTGCAGTTTTATCACTTTGTGATATGACATATGATGACACCTGGCTTGATGATGACCGAGGACCTTTTTAATGATTGATATTTCCATGTTTTCCGATGCTGTTTCCATTGTCAAAGAGATTGGCAGTGGTGTCGTCAATTTGGCGTCTTTGCCAAAAAACAGGCGTGAGCACTACCACGCAATTGTGGATGAAACATTCACATTGCTTGACCATGCACTCTTGTGTGTGATTCATAGGCTTGCAGACTGCGTGCGTATTCAAAAAGAATATGGTGACGCTGCGTTCATGACCGAGTTGCGCTCGTTACAATCAGTAAGTGATTGGGAGAAGATTGAGCGAGATGTTCGATTGTGCCATTCTCTGAGGAAGGCCAGCGGAGAGATGCGCGGTTTGATTTCGAACATCGGAGACAAATTATCACTCAGTGATACTGGTAAGTTCTGGTACCTTGTGAATGTTGTGCTTGAGGGCGAGACCACAATGGCAAATCAAATTGCTAATATGCTTTACCACTTATCGAATCTTGCCGACCCATCTGAGGCACTAGACACAACCAGCGAGTGCCTACAGGGTCTTAAGTCGCTACGACGTGATTTAATCGAGTCGCAGGTTGAGCTTATGAAACAAGTCTAATAGACTATCATGGCAAGCAAATTTAGATGGATTGGTTTTGGTGGTCATTGGACCTGACTGTGTAATACCATTCGTAGCTTCCGTGAGAAGCTAATGACCTGGAATCGGAAAAATCGCAGAAAGCAGTAGATACACTGCAATGTACGAAATCAGCATGTGTGCAGACCCGCTGTTTTTTACATGCATGATGAAGCTCTTGATGGCGTTCGGCATCTCGTTGGCCCATACGTACTTAATGAAATTGGTATTGTGTTCAATTCCAATTTCAATAGCCTTGTCTATGTCTTTGTCGCGTGCTGTTTTTGTAGTGAAATGCTTCTGTAAGAAACCGCCAATGCTGTTGGAACCCCACGAAGACAGCATAAACGCCGGAATCATAATTCCAATCTGTGCCCAGTGAGCAATGGGCATCTTTCCAATCAATCCCACTAGCAGTCCGAATACCAAAAACAAGGCCATCAGATTGGTTCCGCATCGTGGATGAACGCGGTCTTGTGATTTGACCGATTCTGGCGTCAGCTCGATTCCTTTTTCAAGTGCGTGTACAAGTTGATGTTCGGATGCATGCATTGATGCAATTGGTGTAAGACGAAGCAAAATCACATACAACGCAACGCCAATGGTTGACTTGACAGAGGCGTCTATTGTGATTTCATTCATTGTTTGATAGTACCCGGTGGCATATTGGCAAACAAAGATGACCAGTGAGTAGATGATGCCGGTGATGAACATTTGTAAATCGGTCACGCCGGCGTGCGCTATGGTAGTGTAGATGCGGATTCCAAACGGTGTTGCCATGCCACCATAGGACAATTTGGCGTCTCCGATATCGGCGGCATACATTTGATTTCCGGCTTTGAAGTGTATTTTAGACATCGCTTGCATTATGTCATGAAAGTGTGGTAGAATGCAAGACCAACAAAAGAAAGGTGAAAACATGAACGAAACTAACGAACTTGGAATGCAAATCATTGACGGAATCCCGGTTTTCGGTGACCCGGTCGACCAGGGTGCTCTTGAGCAAATCAAGAACGCTCAGGGATACTACGCGTCAAAAGTTGCACTAATGGCTGACCATCACTTGGGTTTTGGTGTGCCGATTGGTGGTGTTGTTGCGTATCCAGAGCATGTTTCACCAAGCGGAGTCGGATTCGACATTGCTTGCGGTAACAAGGCTGTATTGACTGATGCGAAGCCGATTAAGACCAAAACTCAAATCCATCGCATTATGGACGACGTCTTCAAGAAGATTTCCTTTGGTGTTGGCCGAGTTAACGAAGAGGAGGTCGAGCACGAGTTGTTCGATGACCCTTTGTGGAACGAATTGCCGGTATTGAAGGCAAACAAGGACAAGGCTGTTGCCCAGCTTGGAACTGTTGGTTCTGGAAACCACTACGTGGATATTTTCATTGACGAACAGGACAGGGTTTGGATTGGTGTCCACTTTGGTTCTCGTGGTCTTGGTCACGCAATTGCAACCGAGTACATTGACATCGCGAAGGCGAAGGGATATTTCCAAGATGGAATTAGCGTGTTGCATCACAAGTCTGATGCAGGCGAAGAGTACATCAAGGCGATGGACCTGGCTGGTCGATATGCTTACGCAGGCCGAGACTGGGTTTGTGCAAAGGTTGCCAAAATCATTGGTGGAGACATCCTTGACGAAGTGCATAACCATCACAACTTTGCTTGGCGCGAAACTCATGGTGACGAGGATTTGTGGGTAGTCCGAAAGGGCGCAACCCCTGCATTCCCAGGTCAGCGTGGTTTCGTAGGCGGTTCAATGGGCGAAAACGCCGTGATTATTGAGGGTATGGGTGGAGACCTTGCGGAACACACCTTGCACTCAACTGTTCACGGAGCAGGCCGCGTTATGAGCCGTACTCGAGCGAAGGGTAATGCGAAGAAGGGTATTCAGGGAGAAATTTCTGAACGTGCTATGCAGAAGTGGTTGAGCGAAGCTGGTGTTGTCCTTCGGGGCGGCGGAGTTGACGAGGCACCACAGGCATACAAGCGTTTGACTGACGTTCTTGGTTATCACGGTGACAGCATTCGTGTTGTCCACACGTTGAAGCCAATTGGTGTTGCCATGGCAGGACCGGATGTCAGGGACCCATACAAAGATTAGTCTTTGTTTGGTATTCAGTCTTTGTCCGTATAAAGACTGAATACCAGGTTTGTTATAATGAGTTGTCCAAAATGCAGCGCAAATGATTGGGTCATGGGTCCAGAAGGTGGCGGAAGCCAGAACATCCTGTGCCGTAATTGCCATACTGAATATTGTGAGTCTGCTTTCGGACTAGATGCCATGAAATATGATTCAGACCGTATTCGCAGTTTGTATGGTATTCGTGTAGACGAACCACAACAGTTAACTCCTGTTGAACACAAATACTCAATCCTTGACGATATGCTCAGCGACGAGGACATAATCTAGTCATGGAACAAAACCAAGATGACGATTCAATGTTTCCTGTTGGCGAATTGACCTATGTGCTTGCGCACATCAGAGGACACTTTGGTTGGAGAGATATCATCCGATTCAGAGTGTCTGGAACTGGTTCTATCAAGCCCGATGATGTGTTCCGTGTGCCACAAGACGAGCGAGGCATCATATTTGCAAGGGGTTCTTGGGGTTATTACCCAATTGACGAGTCAAAAATTGAAAGACTGTAGTTGACTTGACTTCGCGACATATGGCATAATCAGGTCATGGAAAAGTTACCATTGTATGCCGATGCGGTTTCGGCTTTTATTAGAGAAACAGAGCCTGTGGTAAGAATTCAGCCCAGGTGCGACAAGTTCTTGGTGTTTCAGGGGGTTGAAATTCCAGTGGTTGACGACATGCTTGACATGCTGGAAGAATTCGAAGGCTGTGATGGCTACACGTCAACCTTTCTTTTTGATGGCAATATGGGAGAAATCTTATCTCGGGCGGGCTTGGCATCAAAAAACGCTCGAGGAAGTTATGGACCGACTCGCTTATTCAGAGATGTCTACGACCAATTGGTGGAAAAAACAATTGAGATTCGAGGCATGCGGCCTTGCTTGACATGGAAGCCAACAGAAGAAAGCATTCAGGCACTGCCGGAACCCATTAGGGAATACATCGAGCAACTGAGAGCATCTCAGACGGCTTAAACTGCGCCTCGCACGCATCAACGAGATTGGACATTAATGTTGCAACTGTCATTGGTCCAACACCACCTGGCACCGGAGTGATATAAGACGCCTTCGGTGCCACTTCATTATAGTTGATGTCACCGATTGGTTTTCCATCAACGATTGCATACCCACAGTCGATTGCCACAACGCCTGGCTTAACGTCTTCTCCGTTAATCAAATGTGGCACACCTGTTGCAGCCACAATGATATCTGCGACCTTGAGTAATTCTGAGCGATTTTTGGTATATCTGTGTGTCATTGTGACGGTCGCATCGCGCTCAATGAACATTAGTGCCATAGGTCGTCCTAGAATGATGCTGCACCCTGCAATAACTACATTTGCGCCCCTGATTGGGATATCGTAGGCGTCAAGCAGCCTGATGATTCCAAGCGGTGTTGCCGCCCTATGTCCTTCCATTCGGCTTGCAAGTTTGCCGATTGACAGTGGTGAAATGCCATCTACGTCCTTGTTTACATCAACAGCCGAAAGAATCAGCGATTCGTCAATATGCTGTGGCAACGGGTGTTGCACCATGATGCCGTGTACATTGTGGTTTTTGTTAAGGCTGTCGATGTGTTGCAAAAGGTTTTCTTCGGTGGTTTCGCTTGTTACCTCAAATCTGCTGCTAGTGGCACCAATCTTGGTTGCCCACTTCTGTTTCATTTTCGCATATGCGACGCTTGGTGCATCCTGACTGGCAACTACGATAGAAATATGCGGTGTGGCACCTAATGCGTCCACTCTTTGCTTGAGATTTACTAATGTTTCATCGGCCAATTTTCGACCGTCTAAAACCTTTGCTAAAGTCGATTCCATGGGTTAAGTATACCAGATTTGTTTTTTGTGCGCAACCTTGCGCGAGACCATCGAAATATGCGATAATAGAAGCGACATGGCTAACGGCAACGACATCCGTATTTTTTGTGGCAATGCTCATCGTGGTCTGGCAGAAGAGGTAGCCTCTCATTTAGGTGTGAAGGTTGGCAAAATGACATGCAGTCGTTTCAGCGACGGTGAAATTAGAGTGACCATTGACGAATCGGCTCGGGGGAACGATGTGAACATCATTCAGCCAACATGTTCTCCCACCAATGACAATCTCATGGAACTGTTGATTATCCTTGATGCTTTTCGCAGGGCGTCAGTGGATGAAATCAACGTTGTTATTCCGTATTTTGGTTATGCAAGGCAGGACAAAAAAGTCAAGCCACGCGAACCAATTACGTCTGCGCTTGTGGCCGATTTGATTCAGACTGCCGGCGCGACTCGAGTTATGGTTGTCGACATTCACGCCGAGCAGATTCAGGGTTTCTTCCGCATTCCTGTTGACCACTTATATGCCGGTCCTGTGATTGTAGATTATTACGAGCAGGTTGGCTACGTGGAACGAGAAGACATTGTTATCGTTTCACCGGATGTTTCTGGTGTTGCTCGTGCGCGAAATCTTGCAGAAGCACTCCATGCCCCTATCGCCATTATTGCCAAGCGGCGCCCAGATGCCAATGTTGTGGAAATCGTTGAGGTTATCGGTAATGTTGCAGGCAAGCACTGCATCATGATTGATGACATGCTTGACACAGGTGGGACAATTTTGGCTGGAGCCGAAGCATTGATTAAGAATGGTGCAATCAGTGTTGAGGTTGCTGTGACGCACCCCGTTCTTAGCGGGAATGCATCACAGAGGCTACAAGAGTCAGATGTCATTACACGAGTGACGTGTCTAGACACTGTACCAATCCCATTTGAAAAACGATTCGACAAGCTCAATGTCTTGTCTGTCGCGCCTCTGATTGGGGCTGCCATTCAGCGATTGCACGATAACAAGTCCGTGAGTGAGTTGTTTAGCAAGTGGCGACAGTAGGTGTGTGGTCTTTGTTGGCTAAATCCATATTATGGGAACTGCAAAGGTCGGCATACTTTATGTGCATGGAATAGGCACACAAGGTCATAACTTTGCAGACAGAGATATAGCTCTGATGCAGAAGATGCTTGGAGAACATGCAGAGCATGTTGCATTTTCATCTTATTGCTGGCAGTCGCTTATTGAGCCAAGAGAGCGTGAATTGATGCAGAAAAACCAGCGTGTGGGCTGGAGGTTCTTACGAAGACTATTGGCATCTTATGGTGGAGATGCGCTCTGTTATCAGCCAAGACACGGACTGGATTCGTTCTATAAAGAAGCACATCGTGGTCTAGACAATGCGTTGCTAATCCTTCATCACAAGATGGCCAAAGACGGTAAGCTGATTATTGTTGCGCACAGTCTTGGAACAATCATTGTCAACAACTTCATTTGGGATTACCAGAATGAAGGTTCGGTCGGGGCCGCTGCATATGAACCCGCTGGTAGTGCGCTCGATAGACTGAGTGTGCTTTACACTCTTGGTTCTCCACTTTCAGTTTGGTCGATGAGATTCCCCGATGGTGGTACGCCAATTTCACTGCCTAGCGGCTGTCTCTGGAGAAACATCTATAGTCCGGCCGACATCATTGGTTGGCCAATTCGCACAATCAATTCTGCATACATGACATTACCTGGTTTACGCGATTTCAGAATGTGGGTGGGTGGTATTTTGACCAGGTGGAATCCGGGGTCGCACCTGGCCTATGCAAGAAGCAAGAAGGTAGTCAAAATGATTGCCGATGACGTAGTCCGTATTATGGCATAACGTCAATCTCAACAACTTTCATTGACGTGTATTTACCTTCACAATGATACTCATACTCGTCTGACACAGGGATGTCGTTTTCTTCTGCCCAGTCTTCATACGTAAAACTGTCCATCAGCTTTCCTGCCTCTGCCCGTGCTGTTTCAAAATCTGGATATGGTCCGCAGAAAAACTCACAATCACCATTTCTGGTGTACTCGTCGTTGTAGTAATCTGAGAACCCGGTGTTAACAAGAACCATGAATCGTTTTTCGGTTTTTGGCGAATCTACAAATTCATACTGATATTCTCCAGCGCCTGTTGGGAAATACTTATCTGGTTTCAAGTTCCAGTCATCAGATGCAAACCACATGGTTTGGCTTTTGATGACTCGATTGCGGACAAGTTCAGACATTGCTTCATCTGCTGGCTTGTCGGTGCAAATTGGCAACACTTGTGTGAATGACTCTGAAAGTGTTTTCCCTTGGTGTACGATGGTTTTTGTCGTGCGCGTGAGCGTAAGCATTTGATTATGATACCATGTTTTGTGGTATCATTTGGGCATGTTGAAAAACATCGTAGCGGTCAATGAAATGCTCCCAAGTTCGCTTCAGGGCGAGTATCGAGCATTTGTTTTTGCGCACGTTGGCCCGGATGGTTGTGTTTTGCACATATATGGCGGTCCTGAGCTTCAAAATGTAAATGAAAAGTACTTAGAGGATTGCGTTTTCATTGGTGGCATGCATCGCCTCAACCCAGACAGGATGACAATTATCAAGTCTTTGGTTGCGATTCCTGTACGAGAAACATCGACTCATGCCGGCATTGAGCTTGCACAAGAATGCATTTCTGAAAGTCCATCAAGGTCTACCGACTTTGGATTCAACGAACCAATCTTGTTTGAACACTCTGACAAATACCGCATCAATATTGCCGGTCGCAATCCCAATCCAGAATTCTTCCATAAGTGCCCGTCGTTTCAAGAGACAGACAACCAACATCATCCATTTTTGTTGTTTGAGATTGAGTCAAAACAGTCCGAAGTTCGTATCATACACAACCCACAACAATTACTTCAATATCCAAAGCACACTCAAGTGATGGTTCAGTGGCCTGGTAAATGGTCTAGTCACTTTTTTACGTTCAAAATCGGTGAATTGTTGGATTACATGTGCGACAATAATATAGACGTGTCAAAGCTGGGAACACCGGCATTTGCCGCTGGACAACAAGAATGGAATATCTAGGTCATCATATTGTTCTCGACTTTCACGGCTGTAGCCCAACAGTACTTGCCGATTGTGAACTCATGCGCAAAATCATGTCTGAGGCAGCAGTTCGAGCAGAGTGTCATGTAGTTGGTGAATTCTATCACGAATTCGAACCGCATGGCATCAGCGGATGCACGATTATCAGCGAGTCGCACCTAACAATTCATGCGTGGCCAGAACACGGCTATGCTGCGGTCGATTTCTTCTATTGCGGCAATTCGGTTTTGGCAGATTTAGCCATTGATTACATGAGCGAAATGTTTCAGTCTGGTCGCGTTGACAGGCACGAATTAGGGCGAGGCGCAGTCGACAAATCTGGAGTTTTTGGTTCGGTTTTAATTGCCGGCGACGATTTTGACAAATGACACCACGAGTCGCAAGAAATGTGGTATCATAATGATGCAAGGGCTTAAAAACCCTGGAGAAACAAACAATGAATGTACATCTTCTGATTATTGACCCGCAGAACGACTTCTGCGACCCAACAACAGGCGCATTGTACGTTGGCGGTGCAGACCAGGACATGAATCGTCTGGCAGATATGATTGACCGGCTGGGTTCTTCCATCTCTGACATTCACGTGACACTGGACTCGCATCATCTTAACGACATCGCCCATCCTAACTGGTGGAGAGACAGCGCAGGCAACCCTCCTTCCCCTTTCACCATCATCACAGCGGCGGATGTCGAGAACCAAGTTTGGACTACTACAGTCCCAGGACTCTACCGTCGCTCTCTCGAGTATGTTCGGTCTCTTGAATCGAACCAGCGATATCCTCTGTGTATTTGGCCTCCGCACTGCCTTATCGGCACCAATGGCGCGGCAATCTGGCCTCGACTCATGACCAGCCTTAACAAGTGGGCGGCATCAGAGAACAGCACTATTGACTTCGTCACAAAGGGTTCAAATGTGTTTACGGAGCACTACTCGGCTGTCAAGGCAGACGTTCCAGACCCGCTTGACCCCACAACTCAAATCAACACTCGCCTGATTGACGTTCTGCAGAGCGCAGACATGATTGCCATTGCCGGCGAAGCATCTTCTCACTGTGTTGCTAACACTGTTAGAGACATTGCTGACGCTTTTGGCAACGACAGTTACGTCAAGAAGCTGGTGTTCATTTCCGACGCATCAAGTCCCGTTACTGGCTTTGAGCAGTACAGCGATTCGTTCATCAAGGAGATGACCGCACGCGGAATGCAGATGAGCACAACGGCAGACTTTCTGGTTCGCCAGATGGCCACGGTTTAAGGAGAAACAATGCCAAAAATCTTTGACCCTACTCTCGAAAACCACACCTTAGCCACCAGTCATTATGGCTTTTCGGCTGAGAGCATCAACAACCTTGGTGCAACCGAGTACACGCTTGTCACAGTTGCCGCTGATACCAGCAGCAGCGTTCATGGATTCGCAAATGAAATCGAGGAATGTCTCAAGAACATTCTCCGCGCATGTCGCTACAGTCCGCGAGCTGATAACCTGATGGTTCGCGTTGTTGAATTCAACGACCAAATCAACGAACTTCACGGCTATACTCTTCTTGAGAAGCTGAAGGAAGACGATTACAATGGAGCGATTCGTCCCAGAGGCAGCACCGCACTGTACGACGCTTCATACAACGCCATTGAGGCTGCGAGTACTTACGGAAAGCACCTTAATGACATGGACTACACTGTGAATGCCATTGTTGTTGTGCTGACAGATGGCGAAGAGAACGCCAGTTCTATTCGCTCGGCGCAGATGATTGCTGACCAGGTATCCAACATCACTCGCACAGAGACCCTTGAGTCCGTAAGGACTATTCTTGTTGGTCTCAACGCCTCGTCTCAACTGAACTCGTATCTGACCGACTTCAAGGATAACGCGAAGTTTGACCAGTACGTTTCGGTTCAGGATGCCAGCCCGAAGAGCATTGCCAAAGTCGCAGACTTTATCTCGCGCAGTATTTCTGCTCAGAGCCAGAGCCTCGGCACTGGTGGGCCTTCTGTGCCGTTGACATTCTAACGACTAGAGCGTGCCGGCTGGAACCGGCACGCTCATACAAACGCTAATGCCAGCAGATTCTTACTACACCAAAGGTTGGACTCACACAGTTTGCCAGGATTATGCAATCCATGGTTCTCTGGTGACATTGTCTGACAACGAAAAGACGCGAATGGACTATGGTCTAGTGTCTGATGGTTGTTCATCGAGCGATGACACAGATATTGGTTCGCGATTGATTTTGCGTTCTGCATATTGTCATTCTGGTTGCATGCAAAACATATTGCGTTGCGTGGATGCCGAAGGCGGCAACTACATGGGTAACGCCAATGGTTTGTGGACTGATTTTGCTCACAAAGTTGCTATGTACGCCGGTAAATGGGTTAGTGAAATGGAGCTAGACCAAACCGCGTTAGACGCCACGCTACTGGGCGCATTTGCAGACAATAAATGGGCATGTACAGCCAGTTACGGCGACGGTTCTCATATTGTTTGTCGAAGAGTTGGAACAGAGCGAGTCATTGAAATCGAACACATTGATTTCTTGGCCAATGCGCCACCCTATCCTGTGTATTTGACAGACAATGAATTGCAAAGCGCATTTGCCAATTACAGTGGAAACACGAAGCGCGTTATGCGTTGGACATCCAAGGGCGAGTTCGAAGAGAGACTTGGTGGTGAACCAAGTCATGTTCTAGTGTATCCAGCCGAAGAAGTTGAGTTTGTCGCAGTGGTTTCAGATGGTGTTTCGTCATTTGGCGATATTGGATGCTTTGAAGTAATTCAGGCATTCACGGCATTCAGAAACTATGCTGGCGAATTCGTCAAAAGGCGAATGATGCGAGCCCTTGACGAATATCAAAAGAGCCAGCATGTCCCATCGGACGATGTTTCGATGGCTGTTGTTTACGCACGATACGGTCATGCAATATAAGGTTGGTTCCAAGACTGTTACCCTCTCCAACAAAGACCTAAAGGGTTCTGGCGGAGAGGGCAGTGTGTATGTCAAGGGCAGTTCTGCTTACAAAATCTACCATGACCGCAACAAGATGTTGCCTCTTGGTAAGATTCAAGAATTATCCGCAATTCAAGACCCGAGGGTTATCAGGCCACTCGAGGTTGTTTCTGATGCCCAAGGACCGGTTGGGTACAGCATGATTGCAACACCACAAGACGCATGTGTGCTGTGTCAATATTTTCCGCGTGCATTTCGAACCAGGTTCAGTCTTGACAGCGCTTTCTCAAATGCGCTTGTAGAAGAAATCCGCTCTGGTGTTGAAAACATTCACAAAGCTGGCGTGTTGTTGGTCGACCTTAATGAAATGAATTTTCTTTTTAAGACACAGAGTCCAAATGTGTTTTTCATTGATGTTGATTCATACCAAACCCCGCACCACAACGCCACAGCTTTGATGGAGAGTGTTCGTGACAGACACGCAAAGCAAAACCAATTCAACCTTGGCACAGACTGGTTTGCGTTTGCGATTGTGAGCTTCCAGATTTTTACCGGCATTCACCCGTACAAAGGCAAGCACCCTATCCTCAAGACAATTGATGAGAGAATGCTTGCAAACATTTCTGTATTGAATTCATCTGTAAATGTTCCTGGTGCGTGTCTGCCGTTTGATGTAATACCGGCCAATTATCGTGATTGGTACGAAAGAGTTCTCGAGAAGGGTGAGCGAAGTGAGCCGCCTACATGCACGACTTCACCAGTGGTCATACTCAAAACTGTTAGTCTTGCTGGTGGTGGAAAGATTCGGATTATCCATGTTATGCAAGCGCAGTCAGATATCGCAGATTACTATAACGGCGCATATGTCTTTTCTGGCAACGTGTGTGACGCACACGGTATCAGGAAGGCGTCTAATCTCGTTGGTGAGGTTCGATTGTTTGGAACCAAGACCGGCACCGCAGCGGCTTATGTCAAATACGGAATTCTTCACGTAGTAGACCTGAACACTGGCAATGATATTGACAGCGGTGTTGCATGTAGTTCTATGTCGGTGTGTGATGGCAAGCTGGTTTACCAATCTGGCGAATACCTTTATGCGGCCGATTTGATGCCGGCAGGCAGTAATATCTTGTTCACCAAAAAGCAAATAGCAAACGTATTGCCCCTTGGCACACAGCTTTATGACGGTGTTGCAATGCAAGATTTGCTTGAGGCCAAATATGCAACGATTCTTTCCAAAGACGGAGCGCACCAAATCAAACTGGCTGAGATTTCTGGACACCGAGTAATCTCGGCAAAGTGTCTTGGCAGAGTCCTTGTTGTTATTGCGGAGTCCAAGGGTGTTTACAATCGTCACGTATACAGGTTTGATGACACGTTCCAGAAATATGACCACAGAGTTGTAGATGATGTTGGTGTTGGCGAGGCAAACTTCTGCGTATTGGACAGTGGTGTCACATTGCTTATGTGTAATGATGATTCACTTGAGGTGTTCTCGTCCAAGATTCATTCTGGCAGCATCAGCACCGTGAATGACCCCGCAATCAACAGCAACTGTAGTCTGTTCTCTGTCGGTTCGAAGGCAATGTACATTTACGGAAATAAGGTTGACCAGTTCACCATGTCTTAGGGTATACTGACAACATGCAAGTAAGTATGGCGCAAATCAGAGTCAAATCTGGTGACATCGAAGGTAATCTCAGTCGTATTCTCGGCGCACTCGAAGAGGTTCCTGAAAGCACCGATGTCGTCCTCTTCCCAGAAATGTGTATCTCTGGATACAACGTTGGGTGTTTGTTTGAATACGAACAATTCATCCAAGACTGCACCAACGCAGTTGAACGAGTTGCGCAAGCAGCCAGGTCGATTAGAGAAAATCTGATTGTGGTTGTTGGTGCCCCGCGATTTGCCAACAATCCTGTAGATGACCAGGGCAATGTTCGACTTCACAATTCGGCTTTTGTTATCAAAAACGGTCAGGTCATCCACATTTATGACAAGCACATTCTTGCAAACGATTATCACCACGAAGACCGCAAGTATTTTGTGCCAGGTACTACTTCGCCTATCGTGCCAGGCCACCCGCTTGCCGTTCTAATTTGTGAAGATATTTGGCACAAGGAAACTCTCGAGAGTTTGACTGACAATATTCGTTCTGCTGAGCTCAATGGACAACCAAGGGTCAGCGAACTATTGGTTCTCAACTTTTCGTATTACTGCGCGGACAAACTACCGTCTCGACACTCAAACGCACAGCTTATTGCCACTAATGCTGACATTAACGTGTATTACTGCAATGCCATTGGTCTTGGCGACATTAGCAAGAACATCCTGGTGTATGACGGTGCGAGTTTTGTTGTCTACTCTGACGGTGGTCGCCTTGACGCGCCCAGATACACTTCCGGTGTCTATCATAATGGCAACATGTGGCCTGCTCCGTACCCCTCATGGGAAGAGGAAACCATGGAGTCTTTGGTTTACGCCGTGCGCTATGCTTGGGAAGAATTTGGACTCAAGTGTGCGCAAGTACACCTGTCTGGTGGCGTAGACAGCAGTGTGGTCGCTGTAATCGCCGTAGAGGCACTTGGAAAGAAGAATGTGACATTCGTTACCAACCCAGGCGAACACACGTCTAAAACGACTCTCAAGCTGGCAAAGCAGGTTGCTCATGGACTCGATGTGCCATTGACAGTATTGCCTGTCAAGACCATGGAAAGCGCACTTGGCAAAGTGTTCGCGAAGATTGGCGACGTCGCATCAATCACCAAGTCGACAATCTCTGCTGTTGGTCGCACAGTTGTTGGTCTTGCGATGACCAACCAGCAATTTGCAGACGGTAAGCCAACTGGAATTTTAGCAACAGGCAATCACACCGAGAACTATCTTGGTTGGTGTAATTTCCATGATATTGGAAGCATTGGCGTCATGCAACCCATTGGAGACTTGACAAAGACTGAACTCTTTGCGCTTTGTCGATATATCAACTCCATGAATGAAACCAACTTGATTCCAAGAGAGTTGATTGATGGCCGTGTTAAGCCGATGGCAGAGCTGGCTGACACAGACGTGGACCCATTCGACTACTATCTATGTTCTGGTATTTGCGCCGAAATGCTCCGTGCTCGAGCGACGCCTCGTCAGCTTCTTGAGCAGTTCGACTCAAAAACCCTAAATCCGACTTCGTTCCCTGGCCCAGAGGTATACGAGTACAGTCGTGCGTTATTTGCGTCTACTTGTGAGGACGTAGCGCGACGTGCGCAACGCTCGGTATACAAGTCTGCACAGCATGCTCCTGTGTTGGTGTTAAGCAAGCGGACTCGAGGTTTCAGCGCAAGAGAAACACTTATCAACCACTACAAGTGGAGTTCGGCTCGTCCCACCGGCAGAAGTGCTAGTGTAAACGACCAAGACTCAAATAAGTCCATCCTTGTTGTTTGAGCTTTTCCGAGTCCATGGCGTTGCGTGCATCCAGAAACACAGGATTGCGCATTTGCTCAAAGATGTCGCTGGTGTCGGTGTTCATGAATTCTGGCCATTCGGTAAGAAGACATATTGCATCGGCACCATCTGCTGAATCATAAATGTTTTTCGATTGCTTGATAAGCCCGGTTTCTAGAGTTGCCACAGGGTCATATGCAGTGACATTCGCGTCTCTTTCAAGCAATAGATTGATGAATTTGATAGCCTGAGAATCACGGGTGTCGTCTGTTCCTGGTTTGAATGACAGCCCCCACACTGTAATGTTCCTTCCTTGAAGACCGCAAAGTTCCTCTTCTATCAAACTCATGTACAGTTTTGGCATATATCGGTTAATGTCTCGTACCGACTTCAATATGCCACAGTCGATGAATGCACTGTCAGACATGTGTATAGCAGCACTGACGTCTTTGGGGAAGCAAGAGCCGCCATAACCAATGCCGGCGTTTAAGAATTCGTGACCAATTCGATGGTCACTACCCATTCCCTTGGTGACTTCGGTGACATCAGCACCATAGTATTCAGACATTTGGGCAAGCCAGTTCACGAAGCTAATTTTGGTGGCTAGGAACGAATTGCTCGCGTATTTGATGAGTTCTGCGGATTCAACCGAGCACACCTCAATTGGTGCCTCAAGTTTGTCATACACTTTTGTCATCGCCATGATTGCATTGAGGCTTTTTGCACCAATGATAATTCGGTCAGGGTGCAGTGTGTTTTGCAATGCGCGGCCTTCTTGTAGGAATTCTGGGTTGCTAACCACCTCGCAAGGCATTCCTGGTCTGATTTGTTTGATGTATTCTTGCGCCCATTTTGCGGTACCGACAGGAACCGTCGACTTGTTGACAATGATTTTGGGCTCGTTTAGTGCATGTATGACATCAGTGAGCACCTCTTGGTATTGAGTCATGTCAACGCTTCCGTCTTCGTTTTGTGGTGTGCCAACACAAATGAAAATGATGTCGCTGCTTTTGACTCCGTGCGCAAGGTCTTGTGTGAATCTGATAGTGTGCGATTTAAGCGCCTTATTCATCAAAGGCTCAAGGCCAGGTTCATAAATACACGGCTTACCGGTGCTGAGCGATTTCACTTTATCTGCATTTTGGTCGACACAAATGACGTAATGTCCCTGGTTGGCCAACACGACGCCAGTTACAAGACCAACATAACCAGTACCCAAAACGCAAATATTCATTTAGACCGAAGACCATGGCAGCTTCTGAGGTTGTGGAACTGGTGTGAGTACCGTATAGCCACCTTCAGAATAAATGGTGTAGCTGCCATTGTGACCATTTGGTGTAACAGGGGTTTCTGGCGAGAACAACCCGCCGATTTCAGCGCCGTCGACTGTTTGTGACTGACCGTCTGATGTTACTATTCGGACTGATTTTCCGGCCAGTAACTGTTGAAGTTCGCCAATAGTAAAATGAGGTGCGTTTTCCACACCCCATTTATACAATTCGGCTTATTGTGCCACTAGTGCGTTCTGCCAATTCTTTACCGATTCAGAATATTTGCAGAACGGGCAATCTGGATTTGATTCTGGTGGCCCGGTTTGCATCAGCAATTCCGCCACATCGTGCAGCATTTGCCTAAACCATTTCTTGTCCATTTCCAGTTCAGTCCATGTGATTTTTCCGTTCAACTGTGCTTCTACACCATCGACGTTGAACACTTGTGGTTCGTACACCAAAAGACCGAGTCGTGTTACAGGCGAGAATGAAACGGCATTTTCGGCCGCTTTGCTGAATGCGAATGCATAAGAGTGTAGCTGTGCTGCGTAAATGAGCAAGTGCTCTGGTTTTGGCATGCTTGTTTTGTAGTCTACGATAACATAACCCTTAGAGTCCAAGTCTTCTGCAATACCGTCCGTCTTGCCGTGAACAAACACCTGTGCTCCCAGGTCTTCAAATTGAATTGCCTCAGAAGTACATGTCATGTTCTTGCCAATGATTTTGATATTTGGCAGGCCTGGGTCAATTTCTGACAGAGTTTTGCCCTGGAAAAACGACTGCATTCCGCCATCAATTGTGTTGAAGATTTTTGCCATTGGTGTAAACGGTCTTGGCACAGACTGCGAATACTTGAGCCAATAGCATCGTTTGCACTCCTTCCACAGAAATGCGAAGTCGCTTGGTGATAGTTTGAAAGTTTTCATTGTGTTCTGCTCATTTAACCACCCTTCAACAATTTGCTTGTGTTCTGGGCGGGCCAGGTTGTATACTGGCACGTTGTATTCGCTTGCTATGCGAATCGCTTGACCAGTTCCACCTGTCTTTTTTGTAGTCTCACTCTTAGTTATCGCACCATCGGGCGTCCAACACACAACAAATTCAACTGGACTTTGTAAATCCGGACCCAGCACTTGATGTACGTTTCTGGAGTGCAACTTCTGCACAAAATCACCGAGATACATCCATCCTGGGTGCATTTTGCTGGCTATCTCCATCGCAGGGGGCCAGTCTGGAACAACGTATGGTTCTTTCCGGGGCCGGCGATTCCAGCCAACTGCAGGAAGGAAAATAACCATGTTTCCGTTGTTTGACTTACAGCCGTTCTCAAATGCGGTGTCTGCACCGTCTGCGCCCCCAGAGTACAAAGTGTATCCCTCTGCGGCCAAATGTGCCGCGACGCGCTCCATGAGTGCGATAATATCTGCCGGCGTTTGTCGCGAACCTATTCCGGCGTATTGCACTGAATCACCATTTGACAAAAATTTAGAAACTCATCATATGTTAGGTCGTTTTTCATTCTATTGATTACCCAAGAAGTCCATACTATATTATCGCGCACATATCCAAGATGTGGAATCAATCTATCCACAGATGGGAATTCTCTGGCCGGGCAATGTTGGATGGTTACCTGTGCAGACAATTTTAATGGTGTTTGAGTGTAATAACACAATCCTGATTGTTTGTACCATTGAGCTATCAGGTGTTCACCATCAATGTCAAAATCAACACCAATAACCTTAGACCTGTGTCTTAATTGTGCAACCAATCTTGGTGCGTATGTTTCAATATCCTCTTTGACCTTGAGTCTGTAAGCACGATTCCTTATGTTTGTGCAGGTTTTACAAGAACTGTCTTTTCGATGCCCTGGTCGAGATTTGCCCTTGCTGGAGAACTCAGATAATGATTTAATCTCATTGCAAGAAGCACATCGACGCAATCCTTGCGGGTGTAATATGTATCTGTTTTCTGACCTCAAATCGAAATTCATTCTTTGATGAAACTGATTGTTGTGTGCAAATACTGGCATAATAGAGCATAATTATTAAAATCCCTGCATACGACCTGCATCACACACACCATGTTTACATTTATTGATTTGTTTTCAGGAATAGGCGGTTTCAGAATCGCACTCGAGTCTTTGGGCGGAAAATGCGTAGGAAGTTCGGAAATTGCCGGTCCTGCAATTAAAGTCTACAATGATAATTGGTCCGAAGACGATAATGTCGGGGACATAACCAAGATTTCCTCTCTTCCAGAGCATGATATCATGGTCGGTGGCGTGCCTTGTCAGAGTTGGTCAATTGCCGGAAAGATGAAGGGGTTTGAAGACCCTCGTGGTCAACTATGGGGCGATGTCATTAGGTTACTGAACAAGAATCAACCCAAGGCGTTCATATTTGAGAACGTCAAGGGCTTAGCAGACCCACGAAACACAGTTGAGCGAGAATTCTTGATTGAGCAGATGAATCTTGCCGGTTACGACGTTAGATACAAGCTATTGAATGCATATGACTATGGTGTGCCACAAAACAGAGAGCGCATATTCATCGTCGGAGCAAAAGACCTGAGCGATTTTCAGTGGCCTCAAGAGTGTCGCTCGCAAACAATGCTGCTAGACTATATGGACGGCATGGAACACCTAAGGGCGCATGCTGTACGCAACAGCGACCCAGAAATCAATCAAGCCACCACAGGCAACAGATTGACACTGCATGGTGAGAGAAACGAGTTTTTCATCTTCAACGATGTAAGAGATGGAGAAACAGTCATCCATTCATGGGACCTTAAGGGTTTGTCTCATAGAGAGTGTGAAATCTGCAATACGATATTGAAGAACCGAAGAAGTAGCAAATATGGTCCAAAAGACGGCAATCCGCTATCATACCAAGACCTTTTGGTGCTGATTCCTAATCTGATGGAAGTCGAACTAGTCAAGCTGCAGAACGCTGGTGTATTGGTAAGATTCGACCAAAGCAAATACGACTTTAAGAACAGGCGACAATTATCAGGAATTGATGGGGTATATCGCATCTTCTTGCCCAATGCACGATTCTTTTCAACGTTGACCGCATCGGGAACTCCAGATTTGATTGCAACCACTCTGATATCAGCCAGCACTGACGAGGAGTATCGTCGCAAATTCATTGAAGAGATATACGACGCCAAGGCATACAGAAGACCCACCGCTCGAGAGTATGCAAGAATTCAGGGTTTTCCAGACACGCATCGCTTGCATCCATCTGCCAGCGCGAATACAAAGCTGATTGGAAATGCTGTGCCACCGCCTTTAGTAAAGCAAGTGGCACAACAATTGGTCAAAGTGCTCAGATAGGCCAGCCTTCTCCGAGCCTGAGATACTCACCGATGTTCTTGTTGAACTCATTGATTGACTTGTAGTATTCAAATCGCTTCTTGTACCACACCACAATCGGTTCCTGGTTCATTTGCATCAGCGCATAGTTGAGCAAAATTCTACCAGTTCGCCCATTGCCATCAGCAAACGGGTGGACAAACTCAAACGAGTGATGAATACCCCATGCGATTTCCAAGGCATGCTCTGGCGTACCGTCAAACGATGCGAGTTCTTCTTTGACCTTCGGTGACCATCGTTCTCGCATTAGGTAATCAACAAACATATGTCTTGGGCATTTGTGACCACCAACCTCGAGTTCTTCCTTCCGATAGTTACCAGAGAGGGACTGCGTCTCATACCAGTCAATCCCGCGTGTCAGAGCACGATGGATGTCTTTGGCAATATCGCCATAAAACGGCTGAGAGACAAGCTCTTTCGCCAGTTCAAATGCATTGACAGAGTTGTCGTACATCAATTGCCCAGGCTTGGTGGCCGGCAAGAGACCAACACGCATATCTCTGTCTTGGTATTGTGGGTCAATCAAACACGACTGTGTAACAAATGTGTGCAAATCAAACCCGTTTTTCCTCGCGACTGTCATGATTCTAGACATAATACCATATCTGGTGAAATCTGTATAAGACAAACAAGAACCAGGAGGTTACTTCGACAAACATGAACACTAAAGACAAAATCATCACACCACCTGCAATCAATGCTGAGTTCAAAGATTCAGGCAACGGCTCCAATGAACTCGTTATTTCAGACGAGCAGTATACTCAACTTAGCGAGGTAACCAATGCCGAGCAAGTTGCCAAGTTGCGATGCTGGGACATCCAAGAATACATTGACGGTGTTGAGGCACAAAAAGCCCAGCTTGACGCCGCTCTTAGCAGTGCCAGTGGGCAGCTTGAAGAGGCTAAGTCAAATCTGATTCAGGCACGAACTCAACTGAAATCAACATTTGATGTCATCTTCGGACCGCTGGGTCTTGAAAACAAGATGGTTTCGGTTTCACAATCGTCACCACACGTTGTCACGGTTGTCGACCCGCAAGCTGCGGCGGCGGAGGCGGCAAGCGAAGAATCGTCAGATTAACGAGTCGAGTGTAACAAAAAACGGGACTGCTTACTCAGTCCCGTTTTTTGTTACCTGGTGACAAGTGCAAACGGATATGTATTGCTTGAGCACAAAAGCGCTGGCGGTTTTGAAGTCTTGTCAATGCTTGCGTCCATGAACGTCATTGTCAAAACCACATCAGTGTCTTCAACAAACAAAAATGAGGCCAGGCTGTTAAGAAGTGTGTCGTCTAACTTCCACATCATTGGGCTATCGTTTAACTCTCGGACTAAACGATACATTTTCCAGAAAAGCTCAATATTGTCATCGTCTGGACTGAACTTATTGTCTGTGAATTGAATTAACATTCTAACTCCCGGTGTGTTATTATTCAGACTATTCAAACACACTCCCTATTTGTTGTTGCGATATTCTTCGTATGGATGGCGCATTCGCCTAATGGCAATCTCCACTCTTGGGTTTTCAGGACATTTACCGCCGAACCAATGGTGGTCAAGTTCGTTGTGCCAGTGAATGAACTTGTCATTCAATATCACCCCCCAGAACTGTAGTACGTCACCAATGGCCTGCAAGTACCCCGCGTGGTCGCCAACCTGCCATGTATCCGTGTATACTCGCACATTGATTGCAACACCAAAGTCCATGGGTGTTTTACCAATCAGTTCCCAGGCCTCTCTGCATTCTCTTTCTGCGCACTTTTCAAAGTATGCATACTGCGGACTGGGTAAAACCCGAGGCATTCCGCCCTTAAACACGGCTTGCTGGTGCGTCTTTTTTGTGACTGGTTTGTAGTTGATTGTGAACTGACACAGTAGTTCGCCGTCAGGTTTGGTTTCATCTTCTGTAACAACACGCGGCGCAGAAGCAACTTCTGCCTCATACTGTTTCATGAATTCTTTTTGCTTTGTGGTTCCGCGCCTGAGACTCCAGTCTTTGTGTGGCACCGGCCGCTGTATTTTTTTAGCCATGTTTGGCTTTGTACAGTTATGGTCTGCGGTCTTCGTCTGTTACCAGTGTGCTTGAATTCAAGAACGCCTCAAACGAAACCGTTGCAGTCGTAAGTGCGCCTGCACTCATCGAGCGGTTTAGGTTGTTTGACACGTATGCACGACCAAAGCGGATAATGTCCCAGTTAGAGCTGTTTCCTACTTTGATTTCAAATTGCTTGGCGCGATATGTCTGACTTGCCTTGACTGCGTTGAGAACCCCAGCGGATTGCTTGGGCATAAATCCGCGACCGCTGGTCGAGGTTAAAAATGCCTCAAACTGCGTAGGAGCAATCAAGAAGGTTATGGTTCCAGAACAGCTATATCCAGAAATTCCGAAGTATGGATACTGGTCGGTGCCAATCAGATAGTTTTGATTGATTACCGGCTTGAAGTTGACATCCATGTTGGTAACCTGAAAATCCCCAGAAAAATAGTTCGCAGAGATGTGCAATGTGACATCATAATGCCTGGCTGTACGTGCTGCATAGGATACATCGCCCGCTACATAGTCTGGAATGAAAGCACCTCTGCTGTCTGAGATAAAACTCATTGAAACATTGACGCCCTGGTCGTTCATTTTGATTCCGCCAGAATCTAGTAAGTACAACGGTGCGTTGGATGGCGGTATAGGTGACCCTAACAATCCCGAGTTGCTTGCGGCGATTGGTGTCTGTATGGTGCGCATGGCATACGCGAGCAGTCCAAAAGCGGACTCAACTTTCATGTTATTTGAGTTGTTCTCGTCGCTGCAGTTGCCTATTGGGTTTTCAATGATGAGTACTGGACTGGACACAGTGTATTTCCAATACATGCCACCGATGTCCATAACCCTCACACCGATATCACCTTGAATTAGTGGTTTTGGTGATGCACTTTGAACCTGGTCCTCTGCCCAAGACTCGAAAATATACGCGATGCTTGGATTCAAAACATTGCGTAGAATATACCAATTTGATATGTATTCTGAAGGTAATACGGGCATGGCTTAGCTCAATCGTTCGAATATCTTGTACAAGTCGATTGTCGGAGAAACAAAAAAATGGACATGACTTATAACAACCTACGCGGTATTGAGCAATTTAAGAACAAATTGGCTTCATCACTGCAAAAGCGCAATCTTTCTAAAATCGACATTGACAAATGCATTTCAAAAGCTATTGACTTGTTTGGAGACAAAATTGGTGTAATGCCAGTCGGCGGCGTCATTTCAGCCGTTGCTGCGGTTTCTGCAATTGAAAAGCACCTAAATGACAATCCAGTACACGATATTTTGGATGCTATCGGCTCATTCAGTATTGACGAAGCAACGGCAGCGTCAGCACCATCTGGTTCTTTGCGATTGGAGCTAGACGATGTTAGATGCGAAGGAAAAATGGATGACGCTGAGCTGGACGATACAGCACAAGAAATTCACGAGTCTGTTGAAGACAGTGATAATCTAATCACTGTTATGGCATACGATGAACACGGTCGACCGCTCAAGGAATTCCAGGTAAGTAGCATTGACATGATTGATTACATGGAAGAAGAAGACCTGACCGATGAAGGCAGAAGAAGCCGAGGGTTCTTGCCGGCTGACTTTGATTCTACAGATGTTTTGTCTGCAACACCGGCGACAAGCGAGGGCAAGACTCGAAATATTGGCAACTACGGACATGAAACAGACGGCAGTATTTACATTCAGTGCCCAGGTTGCTCTAGTAAAGATGTGATTCCGGTTGGCGCAGGAACATACATGTGTCTGACATGTGAGCCGTCAAACATTTTTGACGTTGATTTGTTGCTTGACGACATCAACCCAGAGATGAACTAATCTTCAACAATTGCCCTGTATACCCAGTCTGTGGTATGGGCTTCGACCTTGTCCATCCTCGAGCATAATTTCTCGAGCATGGACAAGATTTCAGATTGCTGTGCCTTGATTTCTTTAAGATGTCTGCTGGTTGATTCAAACATCGCGGCAAGAACAAAAATTGCGTCATTGATATCGCCATTGGAGCTGCTTGCTTTTTCTACGATATTTTGTAGTTCTTCGGCTTTCACGAACCTGATTATACACTTAGTGACACAGACTTGTACCAGTCCAAATACGAATCTGGTATTCCATGTAGCTGAGTACCATATGAGTAGTGAACTGCCAATGCCGTGCCACAAATCGCTTTGGTCATTTGTTTAACTTCTGGCAGTCTGACCGACATCTCTAGCTCCTCGTTTTTGTTGACAAAATCGCGGCCGTCTTGGTACATGTCTTTGCCAAACCACGAAATCAAATTGATGCAAATTCTAGTGTTCTGCCAATCAATCCACTGGTTAAAGTGGTATTTGTGCAACTCACCACTCTCAAAGTATCTTCTAAAGCAATCATGCGCCTCACAAGCAACCTCTGGGTTTGCCATTGAGTCTCCGCATGATGATTCGTATGTTAGCGACGCTGAATTACGCGACATAACGCCCATGGCCTGATGTAAATACGAACATATGTTGTTGTTGACAATATTGGCGTATACCAAGAAGTGCTCTGGATTGTCCATTCTGAACTGCACCAACTTTGACAAACAATCATGTGACATCCAACATACGTCATCGTCTATACGCACATATAAGACGTCCGGGTCACAACAAAATCTCATGAAGTGCCTGATGCTTCCTGAGCCCTCAACACCACCGCAAGGAATGGGTTGAACACTGAATTTGTCATTGTGTTCATTGGCGAACTTGTGCATGAACTCAATGTCTTCTTGGTTGTTGGTGTTTTCCCATATCTCGAATTCATCAATGCCGTCTTGTTGTAATAGGTACGGGAACAGAATCTTCATAAACCGGGTTCTGCCAGCCGGTATGACACCTACAACTTTCATGTTGTATTATGCCTATTGTTCGATGTCTAGGTTGAGTGGATTGTTTGAATGCATCATCAAAGATTGATTCTGCATTGTGTCAAAGTTGGCCAGGGCACCTTGCAATCCGTTGTTTTTTGGCTGAGAGCTCGAGGTCTGCGCTTGTTGCATTTGTTGTATTTGTGAGGCAAGGTTGGCAATCCGGCGATAGATGTCTTGAATGTACTGTTGTGTGGTTAGACCCACAGGTGCCACCTGTGATATACGAACCATGCGTAGGTCGATATCGTCTACTTCCTTTGACAGTCCATATTTGTCTGCCAACTGCGCTATTCTATAGTACACTTCTAACAACGTCTCACCTGAATTCTGGCATGATTATTCTGTAGTTCTAGGTTCGGGGCATGAATGATGTGCTCGATGATTTTGCTCAAATGCTCCCTGGCATCAATGTTCTCAACAGGAATCTTTGATTTCAACAAGTATAACTCCTCTACGAGTGAGTCTCTATCAACTTTAACTAATGTCATGTCCGTTCCTAGTGTTGTATTATGAGTGAAGATTTCGAAGACCTTGACATACCGGCAACTGGCGCAATCATTCTGAATGGTGCCGGCGCCGTGCGCTCTTATGGCAAAACAGTACATGCTTGGATTGCAAGGATGCCATATGTCAACGACGGTGGCATTGTTTTTGATAGCGGTGTTGCCACTAAAATCAGCGTGTCAATGAACGCGCCACTGTACATCGAAAATGAGATTCTCGGCCGAATTGTCAACGGTTCGCGCTCGAGTGATGGGCATTACGTCGTGCGCTCAGAGGCTGAGGAATTACCAAAATGGATGCTTCGAAATGATTGCGGATATGCGTTGCCAGAATATGAGCCCAAAACCCTAAAGTGCTCTCGATGTGGCATCGTTCACAGGCGTCATTCTACGCCTTGTGAGTGCATATTTTTGGCTCCGTCGCTGATTTTAAGTGAGATTTGGGTTGTTGGTCTGCGAATTTACAAGCGCAGATGCGATGATTATATCAAGGCAGAGCGCGAGCGATTGTTAGACTGGATGTTTGCACCAGTAATGCCTACAACGCCGCATTTTACGCCAGGGTTTAAGAATGCACGAACAACCGAGATATCTGAAGAAAGTACAAATACGGAACTTTCAGAGCCATCGTGACACTGAGGTACATCTTGTGCCCGGTATCAACCTTATTGTCGGCACAAGTGATATTGGTAAATCTGCGTTTATGAGAGCCTTAAATCTGGCGATGCACAACGAGGTGCCAAACCGAGAGTTTGTTACCTACGGAGAAAAAGATGCAACTGTAATCTTGGAATTTAGCGATGGAACCGTGGTTGAAAGGGTTAAGGGTTCTACCAAGAATGCATATTACGCCACTTTGCCAGATGGAACTCGAATTGAAAAAGAAAAGCTGGGCAATACAACCAACATACCTGAAGAAATCTACAAAGCACTTGGTTCGCCGCCGATTGACAAAAAGCACGGACCACTTGCATACGCAGACCAACACAGTCCGCTATTTCTCGTATCTTTGACTCCAACCGAGTTGCCGCGTTGCATTAGTGAACTAACTGGACTTGATGATTACGAGACTGCGGCATTAGACTTAGCCAAAAACGCACGCCGATTTGACCGAAAAGTCAAAGAAGTCAAAGACAGAATTACTTCAATTGAGGCCGAACTAGAACAATATCAAGGTCTTGATGCAGAGATTCAAGCATATGACGAAATGTCTAAACTCATTGATGAGGCCGAAGCAGCGCGCATTGATGCAGAAGATGCAGAGAACAGGTTGCAAGAATACAACTTGATTCTAGAACAAGGGCGACAAATCATTGCCGACATCAACGAAGCCAAGAAGGTTTTGGTTGTTGAACCAGATTTTAATTCAGCAAAGGAACTCGAGTCTGAGATTGACAGAATGCTCGACGCTCTGTCAGAGCACAGTGAAATTGAAGAGCAGATTGACCAACTCAAAATCGAGATATCGAACACAGGAAAGATACTTGAGTCTGGTTTGCAGTCACTTATTGACGAGGCGAAAGATGCCGGCGCACTATTGACTAATGCTAGACGAGTTTTGACCGAATACAACAGCATATTGGCTGAAGGTCTCAAAACCAAAGCTGAAATATCAGAAGCCGAGGAAACATTGGCACGCCTTATCAAAGAACAAGAACAAACGATTGAAGAGTTTACAGCGGCAGGCTTGCTGTGCCCTGAGTGTAAGCAACCAATAGCAGGTGTGGCATGAGCAAGATAATTCGAGGCATGGTCGTTGGAGACTTACACAATGACAACAGGCAACCCAAAATGCGCAAAGACGATTACTGTCTTGCGTGCTTGGAAGAGCTGAATGAAATCGTTGATATTGGAGAACAGAACAAAGTTGACTACATTCTGTTCTTGGGCGATATATTCCATCGCATGGACCCATCCGGTTCATGTCGCAATGGTGTAATCAAAGCGTTGCAACGAAGCACAAGGCGAAAGTTGATTGTTGTGGGCAACCATGACATTAGCAACAGTTTCTCTAACTTGATGCAGAGTGCTTTGGGTACATTGATTATCGACGGTCACTTGGAATTTCAGGAATATTTCCCAGAGTTTGGTCTGGGAATGTTGCACTACAAAGAGGGGATTCACCAACAAATATATGATGGCGCAGCTACAAAGTACCCCGCGCTTATCTGGGCTGCACACGCATACATTGTCCCAAGTCAGTTCTTTGATGCAGAGCATGTCATCTTTGACGACATGCCCCTGAATCCAGAATGCAAGCTGGTTACAGTTGGACACCTGCATACGCCAATGGAACTACAGAGAGAAGACAAGGTCAACTTGATTAACCCAGGAAGTATTGGTAGACCAAAGGCCAGCGCAGAGCACCTTGGACGCCAGCCTAGTGTACTGTTGCTCAAATACACCATTGATGGAAACGGAGAAGACTTACAACACAAGTACGTGGAACTGTCATGTTCTCAACCTCCAGAAAATGTCTTTTACTTAGAAGAGGCCAAAGAACAGCGCGTGAACAAGAAGCGTGCCAAGGAGTTTGTTCGCCAAGTGGCGCAACTTAGCGCATGGACACAGGGAGAAGACAAATATCTTTCTTTGCGCAACAGTGGTAAGCAGAAAGAGGTTCCAGATGAGATAATTGATATTGCCGAAGCGGCTTTACGAGCAGCCAATGAAGGCCATGCAATGATTAACGACTGAGGTTACAAATGAACGAATCAGAAATACAACAATTCGAAGAATGCAAATCTAAACTAGACGCACTTGGAAAATCCATTGACAAGGCGCAGACCACCGTGGCTGTTTTAACCAAGCAAATGGACACACTCAAGGTTAGGCGAAAGCAAATAGAAGAGTCTTGCGCCAGCGACCTTGGTGTGCCAATCAAAGAGTTACAGAACATGGTTTCTGAGAAATTCAACAGCTATGTGAAACTCACCAATCAAGCGTCAGAAATGTTTGAGAAAATCAATCAAGAACAGGACTTAGATGGAAAATCTAACTAAGGATATTGCACGCAAGGTTGACTCTTGGGGCAAGCGTTTGGCTGAGCGAAAAGGCGCAAGAGACCAGTTGGTTCGCAATTTAGAGCGCGAACAGACTGAGCAAAACACCCTGTCCGAAGACCAGCAGAGGTACAAAAAAGCCCATACGTTCATGATGTCTGAACTGAGTGAAAGAAGGGCACTAGCAATCTCGAGTATTGAAGAGATTGCCACCAGTGGATTGCGCATGGTGTACGACAATAGCTACGGGCTTAAGTTTGACACATTCGATGAAAAGCGGTCTGAAGAGGGAATTGCAACGTACAAAATGGAGATTCGCGTAAATGGCGTATTTGACGGTCAAGAGCGCAGTTTCATACTTCAGGGTGGCAAGGGCGGCGGCCTACACGATGGTATTGCATTGATTTTAAGAGATGCGTCTCTGACTTGGAAACGATACAATGGATTTATGATGTTTGACGAGGCGTATAAGTTCATGAGTAGAGACGACAAGATTGACAACGTTGCTTCATTGTTGAGACAAACAGCAGACTTAAACAATCGACAGTACATTTTCTCGACTCATATGCAGGATTCATTTGCGCCTGTTGCCGACAACATTATCCGTTTTTCACAGCAAGACGGGGTCGTCAAGTGCGAGTATCTTTCACCGCACGACATTGTAGAAATAGAGGAAGAATATGGCAACGAAGAAGACGATGAGTGAAGACGAAAAAGTGCTGCACGCACTAGTTGATGAAATCATGACAATGCCCATACCACCACCAACTTCACTTAGCAACCCACTAGCCAACAACAAACGCAAGGTCAAATTGTCTGAGCATGGCACAATATCCAGACCAGACAATGTTGAAGACTGGAATGTGCGTCACTTGCTTGATTATTTTGCTGAGCGATACAAGCAAGAACTCGGGAAGCAATACAGAAAAGCATACCAGGCAGACCAGCACGTATTTCATCAGGTCACTA
>OFQY01000126.1_pt1 | contig 35867 bp, 21 predicted proteins | sample 1542991 | NCBI WGS metagenome assembly OFQY01 (sample SAMN07774224, study PRJEB24372) | wastewater metagenome | isolation source: Exp Tend VB 10WW | collected 2016-02 | reverse complement strand
TTTTTAACGCCATCAGGTATTTTATAACCCCGATCAGTTAATTCTTTTTTTGTGCTGGGGGCTATCTGAGCATTTTGGTGCTTTTTAATGTCATAGCGCTCCAATTCAGATACATCCACATTTCCATCAGCATCGGTTTTAACTTCACCCCTATCCTCACCCAGCCTGACAATACCTACCGTGTTAAAGCCCTTATGATAAACGACGTCGCCTACCATGAAACTCCTTTTACTTACTGCGGAGCCGCCATGTTCCTTTTTCTCTATTTCACTCCATATCCAGGAATAAGCACCAATGGAATAAACTGCTATCTTTTTACCATTGACGGTGATCTCAGCTGGACCACATTCTTCAAATTCTTCCTTATTGGCTGATAAATCAGGATCCCCGGAAAGCTCGGCAAATAGTTTATCACCTCTCCATTCATACGGGGTTCCGGTATCTTCAAGTATTTTAAATGCTACATCCTTTTCAAACTCTGGCGTATTCCATCCATTCCAGGTCTCATTGGGGATGTGATAACCTGCATAAGTTTTGCTGTCATCCAAAGTGAATTTACCGGGAACCCACTTATTTACCTCTCCACCCCTGGCCATGGTCATGCCACCCTCTTTAAATTCGCCCATAGCAATTTCTTCATGCACAAATTCAGCATCATCAGCATACTTTTTATTTAAAATGGCAATTTTTTTATCTGAATTTTTACCCTTGCTTACAGTGAACATTGTCAATGGCTCAAAAGTAAAATCAACTGTAAAACCTGCATCCGTTAATGGTTTCCTTAAACTCATAAACGAATTATTTCGGATCACTTCTTTTATTTTCTCCTTATCCGCATCAGTTATAATAGTGCCACCACCACGATATTCAAATTCATCATCTTCAAATAGTGTACGGATCACTTTGGGATGCTTTCCCTTATGTTCGGGCTGGCCACCCTTTTTGAATTGATCGCCACCCTCTTTATCATAATCCTTGACATTTTTATTTGAATCATGTTCATCGCTATAAAGCGTTTTCACTTTACTCCAATTTGGGGGCTCCACGATCCTGTCTTCATTTCCTGAATAATTTGCATCAGCATATAAATAAACAACCTTCTTACCATCGTCGATAACCACCTCTCCGCTAACTTCTCTCCCATTGTACATAAACCTCACCGGAGTCCCAGGTTCAAATTTGTCGCTTACGTTGGTTTGGCCACCTGCATTAAATGCTTTACGGGAATACTGTATATTCGGCTGAAAGATATAATCCATATCCTTATCCAGATCATACTTATTGGCATACGAATCAATAAAATCCTGCGGTGTTTCACCGTTATCAAACGCCTCAGATACATCCTCCTCCTCAATCCCTACATCATTAAAATTAATACCGTAGGCCTCTTTCAGATATGTCTCAGCCACAAAAGAATAGTGTCCCCGGTCTTTTATTATCTCACCGCCATGCTCCATTGTAGTAGTACCACCGAATTCATAATTCTCATTAAACTTGAATTCTATTGTTACAGGAATTTCCACGCCAGTTCTCATCCATTTTGGCAGGTCCTCCATCATACTGCCACGCTGCAGGAAAAAGAAATTCCGGTCAAGCCAGTTAATGACCTTCTTTTCATCTTTTGCAATTACCATTTTTATAAATTCATTCGCCTGTTTCTCATTGGTATATGTTATCTCAGAAAAATTGCTCTTCTGTGAAGTAGGTTTATTTTGCATATTAGAAAGCGAATAAGCAGTACCACTTCCATCCCATCCGCCAGCAAGAAATTCTGAAATACTTAAAGAAAAACCTTTCATCTTATCATGCAAAATGATCCGGAGATAATAGGTATGTTTATTATCCATGTAGCTCTTGATTTTTAATGAATAAAAACCAATTGACTTATCGTTTAATAGCTGCTTAAATCGGTCAATCTTATATTGATCAATTTTGTCAACATTACCACCCTTTTCAAAAAAGGGAAGACGGAAAATTCCACGCTTTTTTGGCTTTGGGTCATAAAATGACGGGGCTGGGTTGTGCTGGGGAATGTCATGATGCAATCCAACAAGCATTTTTTTCAATGCCTCTTCTGCTTCCGCAGGATTATTAAATCTGTTTTGGCGTTCTGCATAGAAGAAAACAAGATGATTAGGCACAGCCTTTCCGTGTTCATTGTTTATGATCTGGCAAGGCCCGTCCTTTTGACAAGTCACACTATATCTTACCGGGCTGCCATCAGCATAGGTAAGGTTTCCGCTCGAATCCCTAAACGTAGCTTGTCCGCCATGTTTAAATTCTTCAGGGTCATCCACAAATTTATACTCCAGTTCCAGTGGCCCCTTTATAGATTTATCACGGATGATATTTCGGTTACTGTCATAATGCATTCCTCTTGTCCAGCCACTTGATGCATACAGATAATCATAGCCGGATTTGTCGTAATAACTCTTACGGCGCCAATACATCGTTGAACCATCGGATAAAGCGTCATACTCATCCTGTTTATCATCCCTGGGCTCATTTGCCTTTACAGCCAATTCCTGCTGATTTAACGGCCTTTCGCCAGGACCATATACCTTGAAGCCCTGATCTGTTACCTCAACGAGCGATGCCGGTGGGAATTCCCAGTAAGAACCAGTCTTTGCATTCTTATCGGGCGAAAAATAAACACCATTGGTCTGCACTTTTACTACAAACCTGGTCTTACCTAATTTCCCGTGGGATTTATCGGGCACCTCATTTGGATCGGTCTGGCCAAAATAATTTACCATTTTTATAGCCTGGCCCAAATGAAGCCTTCTTTTAAGATCAGCCATTGTAGTACCGCCGGCCTTAAATTCAATGTTCTCATTAAATTCAAAATCATTTTCTGCACCCGGCACTTCCTGGTCGTCCGCTTCAACTAACCACAGGTCATCTTCCTGTTCAAGATACCCGCCGGTACTTGTAACCGCTGCTGCCAGCAGATCATCCCACGCATCCCAGTAAAATTCATTGTCCGGGCTACTCAACTCCTCATAATCCTCTTTTTTCAGGCCGAATTTAGCAAAATCAAATGTTTCGTAAAAATGCTTAGGAATATAGATACCACGGTTACCATCGATAAGCAATTCACGGTTAAGCCCGCTATCACCATCGTCCCCGCCAGTTACCCTTTGTATATCAACATTACCGGCGCCACCACTACTCCATATTTCGCCATAATCAAGATTAGAAATCTGCTGCAGGTCGTCTTCTGATAATGGCTCTACTCCTGGACGGGAATTTGATTTAATTAAATCGTCCAAGGTAATTGCCTCCCCGCCATCTACCGATAACCAAATAGTTTCGCCGGCTTGTCCGCCTTTGGAATATCCAATGGTATCATTTTTGAATTTACTGATTGATTCTTCGAGCATTTTTTTTGCTTTATCATCAGATATATCATACAACCAATCCTGCTCATATTCTATGAGTTTTGCAGATATTCCCTCTTTGTCATAATTCGCATCTTCCAATTCGAATCGTAGGCCTGCCACCGAAGTCTCATCCTCGTCCTCTAAATCAATTTCAATATCAGTTAACTCTCCTATTAAAGTATCTACTGCATTTTGGTATTTTTCACTGTCCAGCTCTCCACCTGCTTCGTAAGGCTTATGATCTTGTTCTGCAAACTGTTCAGCCTCTGATTTTGTCCTGAAGCTTCTTTCTGATACACTTGCGGTATGCGTTTCTGTTTCAGGGCGATTTACATGAACCGAATATTTATATGAAGTCATGTACTCACTTGTTAGTGCATCCTCGTTAAGTTTTTTTCTTTCTTCCGATCCTTTTGGATGTTTTAAAGCTTCGAATGTTCTCTTGTGGACCGTGGCTGTAATGCCAACATTACCGCCCTTTTCAAGGTATGGTGGTTTTTTATGGGTAATATCAACACGGTCATGCCTTTTCTCGTAATAGGTATGGCCGGATGCACTTGTTCTTTTACCTGGGCTCAGGGCTTTCCTTGCTGCGTCTCGGATCAGATCACTTTCGGGGGTACCCGCATAGGTTTTAGCCAACTCCGGTTTAGTTGCAACTAAACTGGTGAGGGTATTGACTGCTTTTTTCGCTGCATTTTTTGCAGGGATTACTTTCTTGTTGGCAGCTGTGGATTTATGCAATGCCTTCTTTGCTTTTTCAATTATAGGCGAAACAGTTTTATCGATCGCTTTTTTCTCCTCATGAGTTGGCGCCTTCTTCTTTTTCACCGCTGCCCTGGCCTTAGCTATGGTAGCTTCATGCTGTGCATCCTTTTTTTGCTCATCAGCAGTGGTAGCTTCTTTTTCAGCAGTTTCCAATTCGGAAAGTTTAGCCTTAGCATTAGCCAGTGCACCTTTGATGAGGGCCTTCATTTCTGCCGGTGTGGACTCTGCATTAAAAACGCCTTGCATCTTTGCAATCTTATCGGAGAGTTCTTTTATAATCATGTTTTCCATGTCAAATGAAATTTAATGTTATTGTTAAAGCCTCGATCTGTTTATCGATCTCAGCGATTTTATCATCATCTGCAAATTCCCTGGATAAAGTTAATCCATCGATTTGTATTTTTATCCGGTCCTTCATCTTTTGCGTGATCAGGTCCTCAGTAATGGGCCCGGCTGCCGGAACATCAACCACAGGCTCCTCAAGCGGTAAACCCAATTGCTGTAAAAATGCTTTAGCCGCGGCTACCTTATCACTGTCAAGACCATAACCTATCATTTCAAGTCCTTCCTTATCTTTTTTCAGTTGCTCTCTCACCATGGCTACCATACCGGGTTTCTTTTCTTCATCAGCTTTTTCATATGCCTCCAATGAAGCATCCAGTATGAGTTGAGCCCGTTTTGATAGCCCGGGTGTCGTTGGTTCATTTTCAGCAGCATCTTCTATAACCTGGTATTTTGAAGATGTCATAAGCATATTAATAGCACCCTTACCATCATCCCATCTTATGTCAACCAAAAATGGTTCGTGCTCAAGTGCAGAACCCTTGGCTGGCTTGAATACCCTTTTTATAGTACCCTTCCTGTCCTTTTTCTCTTCAAATATCCGTTGTCCTTTTTGCGGTTTGGGCAAATCCGTTAATACAACATAACCCGATTGTTCAGGTGGCTCGTTTTCTGCTGCGGTCCAGCCAATGATGGCGCCATTATCACGCTGGGCAATTTCAACAGACTTGGGATTTTGGTCACGTTTATCATTTTGCATTATATTATGCAAAAATTCCACTGCATCATTTATATTATTAAAATCATATAATCCACTGCTACCGGTTTCTGAAAAAGGATATACTTCTACTTCCAAAAGTTCATTACCACCCACCTCAATGACATTATTAACCTTGATGAACCTGGTAGGTGGTTCGCCGTATTTTTCAATGAAACTTCTTATAATGTCATGCTGTGCATTTTTATCCAATTCCCGCTGGGTACTCCTGACCTGGCTACGCTCTGTAGCTTTTATCCGTTCATTTTCCGGCAATCTATCCGGCATTATGTAATTTATCCTTTCAATGATCTCGTCCTGGTGTCGTTCAATAAAATCGGAAATACCTGTCTTTGTCAAATGACCAAAGCCACCGGTTATTATTGAAAAATTAACTGCTTCATCCAATGCCATTAATTCTTTAACAGAAATTTTATCCGTCTTGCCCTCTAACATCCTTGTTATGATACTATCTATTTCATCTCGTTGGGGCTTCTCTGTTTTGGATACATCTATTTTTGGCGGCTCAACAACCTCATGCGGGATATCTTCAACAACAGGCTCTTTACTGGTCAAGATCAACTGAGGAGGCAAAAGTTTTTCATTGGCAGCCGCGAACTCAGCAATACGGTCATCAACGGTTTTCAGCGTTTTCAGGCTTTCCTTATATTCAAGCTTGTAACGGTTGATCAACTCTTCCTTACCATCCTCAACTGCATTCAACTGGCGGGCGAGGTCGGCTAACTTCGCATCGTATTCGCCCATCGGATTAGTAGCCGTATCAAAACTTAATCCCATCGGCTTCAATACCCTCTCCTCTGCAGCCTTCATATCTTTATACTGGTTACGCAGTTCTCTAAGCTCACTGGCGATCTCTGTACGGCTGAAATAAATATCACCCCATGGCTCACGCTCATTATAATCAATGTTGATGAGGTAATCCGCCAGTTTAATTGCATCGGCATAAATAACCTCATTGGGCTGATCGGTATAATCAATGGGCACATACTTGCCATCAGGATCAGCCTTGTGGTCATACTTTTCTGCATTGAACTTTGTCAGTTCTGCAATCATTTTTTCCGGCTCTGCAGCAAACTTTTCTGTGATCGCTACGATCTTCTCCTGGTTGTTTTTAAGAGCCGTGTCCTGCTTTATTTTTACCCGGGTAGCAGCAATATCATTCATCTGCTTTACCACAGATGGCTTGATCCTGGTGAAATTTTTAAATGCCTTAACCGCATTGAGCAATAAGTCCCGGCGGTTGGTGTAATAAAGTATCTCATCATTAATACGGTCTGATGACTGTAATATTTCCAGTTCAGCCCTCTCCAATGGGTCGGTGATCAGTTTCTTTTGCAGTTCCTTCGGATTGAAGTCCTTCAGGTCAAGCTCCTGTATCTCTGAGGACCGGTTCCAAATCTCATTTATCCTTAGCGTCTTTGCACTCAGGTATTCAAAGGTTACTGGATCCGCTGAATTAAAACACTGCGGGTAAACGATCCTCACAAAAGCAAACCGGTTCCCCTGGCGCCATATCCTTCCCTCGATCTGAGCGGCATCTGTCGGGTTCCAGTCATACCACAGGTTATACAATACCGATGCATTATGCTGCAAGTTTACTCCAACGGAAATAGTCTGTGAGCCTATCAGCACAAGGCAATCCCCATTGAGGAAGCTGGCCTTCACACCCTCCTTAGCAGATTTACTCATCCCACCACTCACAATGCCCACCTGGGTATCTTTTAAATGCAACTCATTAACCAGGTACTGCTTTATCAGCGGGAAAAACTCCGTGCCTTGCGACATGTAAATAACCTGGCCGCTTATTTTCTCGTTTCGCGATTTGTGAAAATCAATAACCGATTTTATACAACCCATCGTGTATTTTAACTTAGGGCTGGTCTCCACGAATTCTTTATAGCCGGGCAGCGTATAGGCCTGTTTTTGAACCTTGCTACATGCTTTATGGTACAGGTACGGCGATAGAGTTATCTGCCTCATCAGCGAAATACCTCTCAGGCACCTTACGCCTAAACTCTCCTCATCCGGCAGTTCCGCCTCATCAAAATCTGCCCCGCTATCGTTTTTCATAGCATCCCTGATCTGCTTTATCAGGCTTTCTCTTCTGGCATCACTTAGATTATCACGGTCTCCCTCAAAATCTTTTTTGGTTATAGCCTCCCATTTTGAAATAAGTTCCTCATCATCAAGGCCATCAAAATCTATCTCATCTATTTCAGCCTTAACCGACTCCTGGCACACATCACCGATATCGGCCTTGTCATTCACATAATCTTTTACAATGGCTATCAACTCCTCCTGCTCAAGGGTCATTGGTATCGTCGTCTCAATACCCTTTTCAAGACTTGGGTACATCAACTTCACCGGACGGATGATATTGGCGCCGCCATCTTTTTTATCCATCATCGAATAAATGACCTGGCGCAGATTTGAAAGGTTGTTATAGCCGGTAAGTACAATATCTTTTTTAACCGTTTTTTGCGGCGTGTATTTGATGTCATAATTGATCTTCATGAAAGTATCAAAGAACTCGGTCATATTACCAAGGCCCATGTCTTCCAGTGCCCGGTAATTGGTTAATACCATCATTGAATATACCTCCAGCGGTGAGTTGGTGAACGGGGTGGCCGTCAGGCATACCACATTTCGGTTGTCATTACGCATTTGTATAAAATGCGATATCACATACGCCGACAGTGCCCTTCCGCTGGGCGTGGCACCTGATTTAAGTTCATACTTGCTCTTATCACGGACATATTTGGTATTACCGTCTTCATCCTCATATTGATCAGTAAGTTTACCCTTTACAAAGGTGAACAGCTTTTTATAATAATGTGCCTCATCAAGACACAACCAGTCCAGTTGCAGGTCTTCGATAGTAAGTTTAGCGTTTTTATGGCTTGAAGATATACGTTGCTTTATTTTAAGTTGCAGTCCTGCCGCCTCTTTTGCCCTGTCCTTGCCGCCGGTACTCTCTCCCTGCGATAATATTTTATACAGCGAATTTTCAAGCTCACGCTTATTTTTATCTGACACACCCAGGCGCTGCAGGCCGTTTTCGGTAGTAACGAATATTGTACCATCCGGGAAATCTCTGATCTGGCCCAGGTCGTAGATCATGTAGTTATACTCATCCTTTAAATGCAGGATAACAAATTCTACAAAATTCTTAGCCCTGCCGGTACCCTTACCATCTTTATCCAACATCAAAAATTCATACTGGCTCCTGATACCGTTTATATTTAACTGGAAGGTCTTTGACAGTACCTCAGATTGCTTGGGGGTAAAATCCTGGATAGTCCCCATTTTACGGATCATATTGATCGCCTCCTCTATCGCATCAAATTGCTTTTGATCCGCCTTGCTGTAAATTTTTAATTTCTCTTTTACAATAACCGGGTTGAGATTATATAACCCTACAATCGGTGGCAGCTGTGGCATAAGCCCCTGCATGAATTCGCCGGTCTGCTTATCAATATTACCCTGTAATTCGGTCAACCAATTATCATAGGTATTGGTAGGCACAGCAAATAATGGCTTCTTACAAAACCCGTTATAATAAGCCTGGGCCATACATAAAATGGCTGATATGGTATTATGGGTAACAATGCAATGCTCACAAACATATAAATGGTCCTCCGCTGTTACAGATATACACTGACAGTCATGCTCCCCAATATAACTGATAGACTTAATAAACCTGGCTGGCTGATACTTGGTCTTTTCAAAAAACTTAGCTTTTTTCTGCTTTGTAAAAACCGGCATGATACCTGGTGGAAGACGTAGGCTAATAACATAGCATAGCTGGCCGGTTTTGATCTGGCCGTTATATGTATATTTGGGTGCTTTTTTGTGTTTTATTGAAGCGGTGCCACCAAATGTTTCACATAAAAATTTAACGTCCTGAGCCAATTTTTCAGATACGGTATAATAGATAACACTGCAGCTTTTTTTACCCTTTCTGCTATTTTGAATAAACCCATCGGTATCTATTAACCCCTGCAATAAAGCTATCCTGTTCTCAAGTGAATTGAACAGGTATTTGTGCGGTATAAATTTATTATTTGCCTTGTGATTTAACTCGGCATCTAATATTTCATGATAAACAACATTATTTTTGGTGGTCATTGATTTACGGGTGATCGTAAAATCAACATTGTCCCCCTTATTTTTATAAAGATTGACACTATCCGGCAAATTATCTTCAACCCTTTGTATCATATCCTGCGGCTGCAGACTTATGCCAACATGATTTTTTGTTCCAAGGTTGCCATTGCCAATCAGGCAACCCATTATGTACGGGTCAATTACTAAATGCTGCTCTTCAAAATGGATAGGCTCTACCATCGGGATGGAGAACATGTAATTTCCACGTTTATTATAAAGACCATTTTTTAAAAGCTGGGCAGTCGTCATTACATCCCAATGCTTACTTTTATGATCTCTTTGTTTTAAACGCTGAACCTGCCATAAATGCTCATCACTAACTTTGGTTTTTGAGCCATCGGAAAACTCAATTTCATAACAACTCCTTTTGCCTTGCGGAAATATTCCGCTGATCACGGTGGGTTTACCATTTTTACCGATCACATTTTCACCAACGGCCAGGTCCTTCATTTTCTTGAATCCCCTGGGTGTTAAGATATCTGAGTCCATCAGATGAGCCTTACCGACACCGACCCCGTAAGCTAATAATCCACTCTTTTTTTCCTGCATGAAGGCAACGGCCTGGCGCTGGGTAGGATTAAGATTTAACGGTGCCCCGGCTTTAAAGGTCTTTGACATCTGGAAGCACACCGGTATCTTAGGCAAATTCGGTTCTGCAAAAGCATTATATCTTTCATTCCACAGGTAAGCCAACTTTGCCTGATCCTGCGGCAATAATTCCTCAGCCAGGAAAGTAGCAAAAATCTTATCCCCCTCCTCCTTTGTACGCTGGCGGATACTGATGGCCTTTTTTTCATCCTGCACCTGCTTGGTCTTGCCATTTTTGGTATCGATCGGAATATTCTTTTGATCCAGGTAATACTGGATAACCTCATCATAGTTACTCTTATCAAAAATATCCGGCGGCTGTGCCCTTAACCATAACTTGAATGCATTAAAAAGACTCATGTTGGCATTCAACTCCGGACCTACCCTTAACTCGGTTATCCTGAAATCCTTTGCAAAATCAGAATGCGGAAGCAATATCAGTTTATCCTCACCCACCAGGCCCTTTTGCTTTGGCATCACATCGGTAAGCATCTTTAACTGGATGTCATACTGAGCCTCAGAAGTGGCCTCGATCATTTTATCACGGTCACGCTTTAGCGCTGAAATCTTTTTGCTGATATTACCTGACTGGTAATTGTAAACATACTCATAGCGGCCCTCCTGCCAGCAGATCAATTGCTTTTGCAGCAAATCGGCTTTATTGTTTTTAAAGCCATCGATAAGAAGCTTGTAATTAAGGTCCGGATGCGTAAAGTAATAAGCCTCCATCTCATCAAGGCTAATGTCTTTATTATAAAGCTCACTTACCTCCCGGAAAGTATAAATTTCCTGGGATCCTTTCAGATTTGATGAGGCGGCCTGCTTTTGTGTCTTTTTTGTGGGGTTACGCAGCTTTTGTAGTTTTTCCTGGTGCTGCTCCTCTTTTTCATTCTCAAAAACTTTCTGAATGATATCATCCTTGTTTTCAGAAGTGAATTCCTGGTTGGGGTAAAGGTCTATTACCGGAACGGGAGGCACATCAATTTTTTCTATTTCACTGAAATCGCCCTTAACCTTTATGATGTCATTGCCGAAACGGCCATGCTCTATTGTCTGAACGCCTAATACTCTGTCGGGATTGGCATTGAAGAAATTATCGCCTATTAAGGGGTTAACTGTATTTACTGTTACTGCCATTGACGCTGTTTTTAAGTTGTCAGTATCCCTATAACCCCGTATTAACCGCTATCAATGTTATTTTTGTCTTTTGTTTTTAAAAACAAAATATTCATGTATCTGTCTTTGACCACCGTATTATCAGAAACAACCCATGTCTCAATTTTAAAATCATCCGGCCCGTCTCCTGTACTTTCATAAGCACTTACCCAAACTATTTCGGGTGAAAACTTCTTTACAGCCTTCATGTGGCCGGCTTTATCACGAATAAAGAACTCTTTTACCGGCAAGGTGTCTTTTGTAGAGTGCAAATAAAGCCAGTATATATCCTCCGACTCGCTTTTGTTTATCTCATTTTCACTATAAAACTCCTTTATGGCCGCCTTTGACTCCCTGCCGATCCTGTCAAAGCCCTTATAGCCGGAAAACCGGTTTCTTCTAACCAAATTTCCGCCCCGAAGCATCTTTTCTGCATCCGGCGAAAAATTGATTGCGGAAAGATACTCAGAATTATAAACATTTTCTTCATATTTACCTAATATTTTTAAAATCGGGATTATTTTCTCTATTAGTTCCCTGCCGATAGCCTCGTTCTTTTTGAACCAGGTAAGGATATTTTTCTCTGCAGTCTCCTGACTATGATAATTTCTTTTCACTAAATCCTGATCTCTTTGCCAGCCAAAAGCCGGAATTTTCCCATAAACAAAATCCCATCGAATGTGGTTTAAATAATCTGATAATAACTTCGGCTGGGATGTATAGCGTTCATACTCCTTTATTTTTTTAGGATCATGGAATACGGTGATATCCATATCCATCTGTTTAAAATCTTCATACAGCTTTTTATTATTATAATCAGGAGAGTCGCTCAGGTCAGTTTGTTTCCATCTACGGACCTGTTTGGGACTATAATACCCTCTTTCGGTGTAAACCTCGCTCATTTTATCTTTTACAATGGCGGCAAGTTTTTGCAGATCCTTATCGAGTAGGATAGCCAGTTTAAGTTTTGTATCACGCAGGTTTTCCTTTCCGCTCTTACCCTCCTGGAAGTGTCCCACGCATTCTGATCCCACAATAAGGGTAGTCTTTTGCTTATCATTTTGGATATGGTAAAATATTTTTATCGGCGTTTTTCCACAAAGCTCACAGCACGGTGAGTCCTGAGTGGATTTATACAATGTTTTCGATTGTGCATACCCTTTAGGAAAATCAAATACCGGCATTTCAATATCCTTGCCCTTTGGACCCTCAACGCTGGTGAACCCCAATATCGGTACAGCGGCCCAATCCTCCCTGGGTGTCCCAATCCATTCCAGGTTCTTTTGAACCCTGGCGTCGTAGCCGGTGTTCATGGTGTTGGGAATTTCTTTTTCCAGCAGATCATTAAACTCCGTTTCGGCCTGCTCAAATGAAGGGTATTTTTTCAGCGAAATAATATTGCCTGAATCTTTATCGCTTATCCTTACGATGGCTGGACCGGCCACACTTTTGAATAACTCATACTTAATATTTTCGGATGTTGTAACCTTTTTTTGCAGCAGACTGTCAACCCCCATTATTATCTCTCTGTCTTTTTCCAGGTATATCTTATTGTAGGTGGCTAATTCAGGATCATCCGGATAAAAGAACTGGAAATCAACGATACGTCCATTCCAGTTTGGCTTTTGAGCATCGTTTCTGAATTTTTGTTGATAGTACACTGTTTTCTGCAGGGCATTCCCATACCTGCTTTGGGGTATTATCACGGCAATATCCAGGTCTGAGTCTTCTTTGGCAGTGCCCTTAGCCTCTGAGCCAACAATAAAAGCATCAAGCACGGGATAATTAACCCTCGAAAAAAGATTATTTCGCAGCTGAGAGGTCACCCACCGTTTATTTGGATATTTATTTTTAATATCACCGCCTTGCTCTTTAATATGAGATACTTTTTTAAGATTGAAAATAAATGTATCAGAACCATTTACATAGCCATCATAGCCTTTTTCTTTCAGCATTTCAATCCATTTCGGAGGTGGAAACATCCATAATTCAGTCCATTCTCCATCTTGGTTGGAATACTGCTCTTCTTCTGGATATCGTTTATTAAATTCAATTTCAAGTTCCCTGGAAATTGCAGAGGACCAATTTAATAAATTGGGTGAGTTAACACGAAATTTATAAAGATCGCCATATTGTGCTGCAATATTTTTCTCCTTTGCAAGCCAAATGCCACCAAAATCCCCTTTGCCAATTTCGGGTCCATTTTCTGAACCCCGCCAATATATTTCACCGCCCTTCTCATAAATCACATCAACATCACCCTCGCTCCTTACTTTCAGCGTATCGAAAAATTGCTGATATGCCTGATCGATTGCCGGCGTTTCGGCTTCAAGCGGATACGGATAGTTTTTTTCTGCATCAATATTGCCATTGGTGTTTCTGATCCACTCACCAAATTCCTTGAAATTGGCCAGGTAATCATTACGCTGACCTGACTCAGCTAATTTGGTGATAAGATAATTCTCAAAGGCCCGGGCTGACATCTCAACGGGCGTACTCCAGTATGACTTTGTTCTTGATCTGTCCAGTACCAATGAACGGCCAACCATGCCTGAATTATGAATAGCATTCATAACCGATTTATACGCATCCAATACCTCTTTTCTGATATTTAACTCTTCCTGCCTGTTCGTTAACATCCATGGCGCATTGGTGATATACTCAATTCTAAATCCCCTCATCCTGGAAAAATAATTATCCAGGCTATGCCACCATTCGTGCCCCAGGCTACCGGCTCCCCTGGTCTTGGTAAGATTGATCACTATTTTATCCGGCTCATAGTGTGCATTGGCCCGGCCGCTGCCCCTGGCACCAAAAGCAAAAGCCAGTTGACCGCTTAATGAAAGGGCTTTTGGACTCATACCCGTTACTGCAGCAAGATCCATCAATGCATCATAAGCCTCATTTATGTTCATCTGGCGCTCATGGGTATTAACCCAGTTACCGAACTCCACCCCACGGAAACCAAAGGTTGTAGCAAATTCACCGGATGTGATATTTTTTCCTTCCCGCCAATCGGTGCCGATCCTTTCCCTGTTAGTGGCCCGGCGCTCCTCAACTATAACACCCGGGCTCCTGGGCTGGGCAGGATGGAGATTATCCCAAATTTGCTGAAGTTGGTCAGGGTGCTCGTCCATAAACATAAAGGCCTCCTTTGCGGTCCAAAATCCATCCATAACATGAGTTGCGGTTCTTTGCCCTTTCTCCTTTTTACCAATGAATACTTTACCGGTACTTCTTTCCTGGTAAACCATAAGTTTTACAGGCTTGGCCTTTCCTTTATTTGTTTCCAGAATTTCTTTAAGGGTTGTTATTGCTTCGTCCATTGTAGAGCAGTCCTTAATGATATGGCCTGTTTCATCCTTTACCGACCAGGTTTCCGGGATAGGCTCGCTCTTACTGTTATATCGAAATCCTGCTCCAAAGTGCCAGATATAATAACCTCTAAGTTTTACATCATTTTCTGGAAAACCCAGTCCGATCATTGTTTTACAGAAAATATCAAATTGTTCTTTACGATATGAACTCTTCCCAATAACCTGCTCAATGACCTCTTGCACAACATCAACTTCACTACCATGATACTTCCACTGTATTATTCGTGTGAATAATTCAATAGACTTTTGGATATTGATTACCCATGTAGCAATACGGTAAGGGCGGCGGGGTTTAGGAGGTATCTCCTTGTATATGAATTTAAGCAATAACGCTCCTTCAATGGTTATCGTACCCTCTTCAACAAGACTTGCATAGTCCGGCTCAGGAAATGCTTTACTTAATGGCTGGGTTAGCAGGTCGCCCTCAGTTATGCCGCAAAGCTCACGGATGATATCCTTTTTGGCTCCACCGATCTTTTCTCCATAATCCTGCAGGTCACAGGATTTATTTACCACCGGTTCAGTAATAAACTCATCGATCGAGAAACCCAGTAAACTTTCTGCTTCTTTTAAAACACCGCCGGATTTAAAAAGCAATCGACCGCCATACCTGGCAGCAAACCCGGCAAACAGGCTGCCAGTGGTAGCAGAACCTACATATTTCATCTTATCGCGGTAAATATCCTCCAATTGTTTTTGCAGGTGCTTTCTCTCAGCTTCAAGTCTTGATATTTTTTCATTAGCGACCTTTCTTACGCTGGCATAATCACCGCTGCTGGTGGATATGTAACCGGGAGCCATCGGATTATTAAAGCGTTCATTGACCTGGTTGATCTTTTCCTGCCGGTCAGCTATCTCAGCCCGTTTTTCATTCACCAATTCCTCATAAGAGGACTCCCCTTGCGTTTTTAATTTGAACCTGGCAATATTCAATGGCTCATCCGGCTCCATTGGTTTTACCACGGAGCGAACCTTTTGTAAAAACTCTGCTTTGCTGCTGATACGCTTAGAGGCATCTTTGTCAAATAGAAAATCAAATAATTCGTTTTCGTGTGCATCAGTAAGCCCGTTAATGGTCCGGCGGGCCTCGCCGATCCAGTCTGAGCGCTGCTCGGTCTCCTTTTGTATCTGCTTATCATCGGAATTACCAAACTGTTCCAGGGTCTTTAATGTCTTACCCTTTGGATATAGTGCTGAAATATTATTGATGAAGGTCCTGTTCTTGCCCTCACGTTCAAGGAACTTATTGATCTCGGCCTGACTGTCGCCACGCTGTCTTTTTATTCGTAGTGCCTTAGCCCGCTCAATGGCCGTTTCCATAGTCCGGTTCACATTTGCCTCTTCACGGGCATATTTGATGGCTTGGGCCTCATTAAAGTCATTTGTCCGGTCAATTATCTTAACGCTTTCCCGGTGAGCTTGTTTGGCCCCGTAATAACGGTGATGACCGCTCAATACATAGAAGTGATCATCTTTTGGATCCTCCCAAATATGAATGGGATCCTGATTGGCATCGCTCCAATTTTTAGCTATTTCATTTACAAACTGCTGATTTAACTGCTCCCTGTTTTGGAACCTGGCCTCATCAGTATAAATATCATTAAGCTCCATTACCTGCACATCGCTGCCGGAATGTGTTTCAGCTGCCGGCAAAAATTCATCGATCGAAAAGCCCAGTAATTCATTGATATCCTGTAGCTGGCCCCCAGCCTTTAATCTTATGTCAGGATTATTTTTATCGAAAGTAGTGTTTGAAATAGCTGATTTTACCTGTTCAGGGAAAAATGCAATATACGAATCGCCGGTCGGTACTCTTCTAAACCCACCGGTAAGACCTTCATTATGATTTTCATAAATAATGCCATCATAGCCCTTTGAAATAATCAGCGATTTAAGCTCGTCGGCAGTGGAGTCTTTGTTAATTTTATCATATTGCGGTTTTGTAATTACATTTTGTTCAAGCAATAGGTCGTACATCCGTGGTATATCAGAAAAAGAACCAAAATCGTGGGTGCGTAATGGATTTTTTATTGATATAAAACAAGGCATTATATTTTGCCCATTGGGTCCTTCAACGCCATACCTGTAATATTTACCATCCAGTTTTTTTTCTGCGATCGTGGTAGCCTGTTTAAGGTTTCCGAAATGAGCCCCCATCTCGCTATCCACCCTGAATGTGCTAAAATCATTATTGGTTGCATGATACATTATTGCCGGCTCCCCATTCTCATCAACCACCTTACTTGCATTTGCCGGATCATCCTGCCAATCCCCGAACCAGTCTTTAAATTGATTCGTTCTCACCCTGTCCCAAAGTGGCGCGGGTAAATTAGACGGCTTGCCATTGGATGCCATTATGGTTTTCGCATCGGGGAGTTTTTTAATTATGAATTCGGCGACCTTATCTACAAAGCCCCTCTCTCCCAGGCCAAGTGTATCAAGCCCATATTGGTCAGCGTTAAATTCTGTCATCTCTGGCCTTACCGCGCCCTCTTCTCTCTGTATTTTTATCTTTATATACCAATCGGAAAGTCCGTCTGCATCCATATAATTACCATCCTTACCCACCAGGATATGTTGAACAATTTCGGTATCCTTCTCAACGATCATTTTTAAATCGCCGCCAACCACTTTTTTTATTGCCAATGCCAATGGATAACAACCACCGGCTGACCAAGTAGAGCCTTTTAATTCCTTATCGGAATCCAGCAACTCATATCCTTCATCTGAATTCATTATTTTTTTGATGTGCCTGCCAAGATAAATGAAAGTATCTTTTGGTACTTTTTTAACGACTCCACCAGTTTCCATCTTTCTAATATATTTACCAGGCTCTGAAAGAGTAAGCCACTCCGGTGGAATATTTCCCTTATACCCACTCCAATTATCGCAATAGCCCAATTGATAACCGCTTCTTAATTTTTTAAAATATTCCCGTGGTATCCTTACCTCCCAAACATCTCTATCTTCTTGCTTATCCCATTCAGGGTAGTAACCATCATTTATAAAATCATCAAGATCATTGCCATCACTAAGCCATACAACACCTGGGTCTTCATTTTTTAGCAGCCCATTTTTTAAAATATTTTCCCTATTATCTTTATGGCTTACATGAAAGTCTAAATATGCAGTGTTTCTCGGATCATTTTTAAGCTCATTATCTGCGGCCGGAAGGACCATTAATGTACCCCCATAGTTCACCTCTTCCATGCCTCCCGGAAGATGCCTGGTAACAAAACCTACTATTTCACCTGATTTATATAACATGTTAATAGCTTGATTTTACACAATGACCATGACTCATTTTATATTCCCACAGCTGCTCATCGGTCCAGTGACCGTATTTTTCTTTCGCCTTTTCCAGTTTTTCCAGCAAAGTAATGGCGCCATAAACCCCGTAATTCTTTTTGCCCTGATCGCGGTGCTTATCTAATTTAGCTTTTTCCAGCGATACCCAGTCATAAAACTCCTCGGGGTGATTGCGCTCCAACCATATCAGTTCCTGATCACTTTGATAAAAACAGATCATGCAATTTGATGGCGGCGGTATGTCTTTTCGGTACCGGCCAATAATCTCCTGGGCCTTGGCCCTGTTCCAACCCTCCTCAATCAGCGGATATACGAACTGGATATTCTGTATTTTCCAGATTGGCAGGAACGCATGATTTTTATTACTCTTGATAACCCGGTTCTCTTCGTCTTTTGCAAATCCGATCAATACCCTGGCCTTTGTACCAAACTTTTCTTTATATAATTTCCAGCCCTCCTTTTGATATTGAGGCCCAAACCCGTACTTTTCACACATGTAAAAGTGCATGTACTTATCCACCACCTGTATCTTCAGCGATGGTGTGCAGGCCTTAACTCCCATTGCAGCACCCAGGATAGTATTGTTACGCCGCATGTTATCTTTTAAGTTCATCCAGCCCGGCGTATGGTATCCCTGATCTGAGGTGATGAACTGGAAATGAATACCGTGCTCTTTGCATAGGGCAATAGCTTTTTGCACATACTGATAAGTATAGGGGAACTCGTTACCGGTATCGCTCATTGCCACCACCAGGTCATTGGGTGCATATTTTTTTCTGAATTCCGGGTCATAGATCAGCGAATACAATATAGCCCAGCTATCCTGGCCACCACCAAATGATAAAAGTGTCAGCTGCGGATTCGGATTTTTTTCACGGTCAATAACAGCCTGCTTCCAGGTATTTTGCACTTTTGTATCATTTTCTGTGGAAATCATATCGCTAACTATTTTTGTATCGTCACCAATCGGTTCTGCGGTTATTAAATCATCGATCGAAAAGCCCAGTAGATTATTAACATCTTCAATAAGTTTCCCTCCGGCCTCAAATCTTATATCCGGATTATTTTTATCGAAAGTGGTATTTGTACCATCGGCGAGTTTTATTTGATTAGATTGATACACGGCATAACTATTGCCCCAGCCAAGGCCTTCTTTAGGAACGACATCTGTATTTAGCGTATCCATAAGATTTAATACAATAACACCATCATTAACAGATGATTTTATTTCGGCTAATTGGTCGATAGTATAATATTTTCCATTAATATTTATTTCTTCGTAGTTTGAAAATTTGGCATCAACTTCAAATGGATTTCTTATCAATAAAAAAACAGGTATGGTGCGTCCAATTATGTTCTCCCCAGCGTCATCATAAATATAACTATTTGCAAAAAAAATATTATTTGTAAAAAAAAATCCTTGCTTTGCGTGGGTTTGTCTTTTCTCATCAATATATTTAAATTCGCTAAATACTTCTTCAGATAGCGTTCCATGATAAACCACCATCGGTTCGCCATTTTCATCAACCACCCGACTGGCATTTTTAGGATCATTTTCCCAGTCACCAAACCATGCTTTAAATGCGGTAGTACGTACCAACTGATATTGTTCAGGAGTTAAATTGCTTGGCTTACCATTAGGTGCTAGTAATATGCGACCACCAGTTTTCAGGTTCAACGTCTCCCAGGTTGATTGATCTCCAAGATACTTTTTTACTAATTCCTGGTCGGTTTCCAAGTCATAAAATATAGGTGCATTCGCATCACCAGCAATACGATCCCAAAAGTCAATGATGTACCGGTCATCAAATAATACAAAATCATGGCCCCCCTCATCCTCTCCAATTGCACCTGGGTTGTTATCAATTGAATACCCAACTACCTTAGCGGTTGGGAAATAATTGTTCTTAACCCACGTGGCTACATTTGTGCACACAATAAAAGGGTTACCAAACTCCTCTGTTTCGGGTAATTCAGATAACCGAATATCCTCATTGATAGTAGCCTGCAATGCCTCATCAACCCTGGCCTTTAAAATCTCCTTATACAAATCCCGGTTATCTGCATAGAAGTAATCAGGAGCACTGTCGCTGGTCAAACCCATGCTACGGTTACTTATTTTTTTTACCATCTTTTCCCGCTCTTCAGTTCGCTGGCGCTTATCTTTAACAATGCCCGACTTTGATGCCATTGCCCACTTGGCAAACTTGGGATAATTATTAAACTGTTCTCTCGTTATAGTAAACGCAGCAGACTTTACCTCACCACCATCTTTCATTTTTTTTGCCTGATCACCTAACCAGCTTCTTAACAGATCACGGCCGCTGCTGGAAAATGAGTTTACCTTTATAGTGCCGGCAATATCAAATCCCTGGTTTACTGCCTCACCAAGCAGTTTTTTACCCCAGCCCCGGCGCTGTGCATCTTCTCTTACCACAATTTTAAATGCACCGACCGGCTCGGTCATGCTGATGCTGATTGTACCCACGATCTTACCCTTTTCGTCATAGGCAATAATATCGGTTGAGACCCAAGGAGCCACATGCTTGTTTATTATGGTGCCGGCACCGCTATTGCGTTCTACTACAAATGAATTGGGTTTGCCTGTTTTGGGATAGTGGTATGTTTCAGCCTTAAACTCCGGCTCCATCCAATATTTAACACTCCGTGCCATTTCAATATCAATAAGCGCCTGGGAGATATTGCCTCCTTCATTAAATTCAGTAGGGTTTTTTATTTGCAAAATTCTTTCATTAATATCCTCTTTTTTACTAGGCAGTAAAATATATTCTGAATTTTCTTGACCGCTATATTTAGTATTTTTAATTATGATCCCATCGCCCCACTCTAAATAGTTTGATAATATATTCTGTGCTTCGTTTTCAGATATGTGATTCGAACGAGATATTTCCTGAATTAAAACATTTACCGCATGACTTTCTATTGTTTCACTTTTCAAAAATAAAATAATAAAGTTTTGAATATCTAATACAGATAGCCTGGATTTATTAATATCAAAAATAAGAGGGAATTTCATTAATATCTTAGCCTTTATAGTTATTTTTCCCCATTGTGAATCAGGTTTTTCAGAAAAATAAATGCCTCTTAATATTGTACCTCTTTTTATTTTTATCTTTTTTGGATTGAAGGTTTCAAATTCTTCATTTGTATTATGGTATAATGTCAGTGGCTCTCCTTTAATATCAACCACTTTATTTCCCGCCTTTGCATAAAACTTTATTGGTAAATGGGTTGACTTTAATTCAACCGGAACATCGTCTTTTGGAAGAACAGTATTAAAGCCATCATTATTTACTTTCGCATCTGCAGCCCGGGCCTCACTGGCGATGAGCTTGATGTGTATATTGGTGGGGTAAAGAATTTTTAAGGCATTAAAAACAGTAACATCCAGGTTATCCAACACCTCATTATACTGATCGGTGGGGGCATTTAATAAAATAGCAACGCTATCCGATATATCTTTCGGAATGTCTTTTGGCTTACGCCATTTTTGATATAGTGATCTGATCAGTTGCATTTAATTTGCTCCATTGGTTTCTACGCTGAATGCACCGGCAGGCGCTACCCAGTTATCAACGATGATAGGACTCACGAATTCACTCAGGGCCTCCTGCAGCCAGCGATCTTTAGCCTCTTTTGGAATGAATGACTGCCCCTTATCTACCATCGTCTCATAAATATTTTTAGTTATCACGGCCTTTGTACCTTTCTCCCGGCTGGCATACATGGTTTGGCCCAGGTCTTTTTCGATAGCCGCTATCTGCTCTACCTTTTCCGGGCTCACCTCATTGATCGCCGCCCAGGTATTCGGTTGCGAGAATATACATAACTGGCAGCTGCACCGGCCCCAGCCGAGTTCATAACAGGGATGAGGCTGTACCTTATGCTTTTTAATAATACCCCACACCTCTGCCAGTGACCAGTCAATGATCGGTCGCCAGGTAATGGCCCTACGGGTCTTGGTAAAGGACCGGTACGGCTCGATCTCATTATAAAATGTACGGGCACCGCCCTCAGCCCGGCGTTCGCCGGTCATGATCACAATATTGGCATCGCGGTATTTATCCATATTGTTGATGGCCTTATTCATGATACCGATCTTGGCTATCCAGGAACACCACCTTACCCCTAAGTCTTTGCTGGCCGCCGGGAACTTACGCCTGGTTGAACGAAAACGCTCATCATCAACGGGCATCACCTCGGTATATGGACCTCCCATCACTTCCTGGAAATAAACAGGTTGTATCGTTTCATTCTCTCGGTACATTTCACGTTTTATTCCACCCTTTGCATAAGAGAAGAGGATATCCACGCCAAACGCATCGGCAAAGGCCTTGCAATATGAAGGAGTGCATTTCCAGTCAAAAAGATTATCACCACCCCCGTCCACCTCATGATGCCAAAGCTCAATACGGCTGCGGTCAATGCCCAACACGAAGATTGTATATAAAACCATTGATATAGAGTCTTTGCCACCCGAAAAGGCAATAATGACCTTTACATCATTGGCAGGGTCAATGATCCACTGCTTTAATTGTTCACGTTGGGAGTCAAGTTCTTTTTGTGCGAGTATTGCGGCAGGAGTATCCAGGTATTTTTCTTTTATGGCAATAGCGGCCTCATCTATATCAAAAATAGTAGTAATTGGTGCCGGTGATTTCAAAAGTGGTCATTTTTAAAATTTGATAATCTAACTGTTCAAATCAACTGTGAATGATCTGGTGAACAAGCTCATTATTAATTACCTCAATGCGATCGATCGTTGTATCGTCAGGACCATTAAATCTTACGCCCCAATCCGCCATACCGGCGCTGATCACCGAATTTTTGTACAGCTGCTTTTCTTTATTATTGATAAGTACCACAGCCTCTCCTTTTTCGTAATTAACCGTCTTTACCTCAACCTTTGGCTTTTTAGCATTTAATACAATCAGGTAAACTGTCCATACAGCCCATAGGCCGCCGGCAATACCAAATATCACATTCATTGTCTTTAACTGCTTTTCTGTGTTCATAGCTTAGTCGTCGTTTTCCCTGGTAAATGATAATTCTGTTTCCACCATGGCAATAGCACCGTCAACGCTTGTGTTACCATCGTTAAGTATAACCTCCTTTACCCGGGTAAATACCCGTTTAGTGCCCTCTTCTGTCTGCATTAACCCGCAAATATGAGGATAGGCCTCACATTCCTGTTCGGTATCGAGTTTATCCAGGATCAGCAGATCAAGGTCGGCTTCGGTATATTTTTGCTTTGCCATATTGAAAATATTTAAATGCCAATAGCCACGACAATCGCCGTGTTATTTTGGTCGTTCAATGCAGTTTTAAGTACCCGCAACCCAAACCACCTCTGTTGGGATCTTGCCCATTACCTGGCCTGCATCAATTTTTTCCTGCTCACGCTTTACCAGGTCAGCCAGGGCCTTGTCCTCTTTGCTCATCATTGAAACCTCAATCTTTTTCACAGCATAGTCAATGGCAAATCCGGTAATAATACCCAGCGCAACAAGTTGGAATAATGCCCACTTTTTTGGCATATGTATTCCAAACTTTTTGCCTTTACTCTCGGCCAGCGAATAGATCATCAGATCGCCGACAAACCCCACCACGATCGATGAGCCTACAATGACTGCTGTTCTTGTTTTAGGTGACATAAAATATTTATTTTAGGTTAGTATTATTTTTTTCTCATTACAAGTATATCCGTTCCAACTTCTGTATTCCCGAATACCCCATTGGGTAAGCGGTACGCATCCAGGAAGTCAGCCTTTTGGATGAGCTTATTCTTAAAATCATTATACTTATTATCATTACTCAAAAATGAATTTGGTATCAACATGATCAACAGGCCCCCTGGCTTCAATATATCAATACCACGGGTTATAAAATACATTTCGAAGGTAGATGCACCAGTAGCCTCTTTTTCTCCCAGCGGAGACCATTCGCTGATATAATCCCGGTATGGTGGGTTGGTTATCACCAGGTCAAAAAAATCTGTTACCCCAGCCAGACCTATATGGCGCCTTCCCTTGAAGAACATCTGCTCAAAACTGCCATGTCGGATATCAAAATCGGGGAATAGCACCTTACATAACAGGTACGCCGTCTCATCAATATCATATGCTACCACATCGGCGCCGCTGTCTTTTGGGATGAACTGCAGCAGTCTTCCGGATCCTACCGCAGGCTCACAGATATGTGCACCCTGGAACTTAAAGCCATATTTAAACGCAAATCCCCACATTTTCCCACAAATCTCCATCGGCGTAAAGAACTGATCAAATAAACCGGTGCCGGTCTCTCCCTGCTTTGCCAGTCCGCCAGCCCCTTCATAGAGTTTTATAAAGGCCAGATCGTCTGCTGAATATTTTGACCGGTCAGCACCCTTTTCCTGCAACAGCGCCCGGATAGCACTGTTTTTTACAGACTGCTTTGCATTTTGATATTTTGCCATCAAGTTTGGCTCATCGGCTGCTGCAGATACCCCTTTGGCTGCATTGTAAATCTGTAAAATATCTGCGTTATCCGGAACGCCAAGTATTTCTTTTATATCAGAAAGATCATAATCCTTGTTTTTTAATAGAAAGTGATCGGCAAACCAAAAATTGAACTGGTCCATGGTCATATTCGCGGCTTGCTCTTTTATCATTTTCACTACCTCTTCGTCAATATCCACATTCATGCTAAAGGTGCCGGTTGGTTGTTTCTGCTCGGAACCGTGCTGGGCTGTTTTATAAAAATTATTATACTCCTGGCTGATCCTGTCGGCAAGCTTTGCGGGAGGTACTATTTTATTTATTGAAATATAATAAATATAGCATATCCGCTCATTTGTTTTTACATCGACCATTTCAAATTCGCTGGCAATGTCCTTAATATAGAACTTATGGCCGCCATCTTTAATAACATCCATTGAAGAGCCATTCATTTTTGTAATGCTAAAACCCCTTTGACGCAATTCTGTAATCAGAGCCTGCGAATATTGTGCGGGCACATCATAGTCTTGTCCATATAAAAATGTACCGGGCCTTGGTTTTATAGTTTCTTTGGCTGGCGGTTTTTCCTGTTCCTCTTCCTGCTCTGCACCATTATACTGCTTTTCAAGTTTACGGCGTATTTCACGGAACCTCACTGGTGTAAAGTAAAAATCCAGGTTCATAAACCTGAGTGTCTTTAACTCCTCGATACTGATCCCTCCCCATTCCGACATCTCAAAATCACCATTTAGTATAGCATAGCCAAAGGTATAGTTCTGTGGCCCTGGTATCTTATCCCTTTCAACAATATACCAGTCGCTGCCACCTACAAAATAATGCAGGTAAACAATCTGGTCATCACCACTTACACTCGAAGTCTTTCCGGGCCCCGGCATATTTGTTACGATCTGCTCCAGACGGTCTATCACCTCCCAAATCTCTTCATTGCCCATTATGGCCTGGTATTGAGATGTGGGCAGAAAAGCCTTTAATGTCGGTGAAATATCCGAGGCCCTTAATCCACGGTCAGGATAATCTTTTTTTAATACCGGTACAAAGATATCCGGGACCTTGCCACCTTTTAGAAAATGAGTTTCACCATCTTTGGGTTTAAGTGCCCAAATCTTATGGTTATCAGTAAATATTTTCCCTGTACCGTATTGGGCAGTGGCCGTTTCAATGTGATTGAATATCTCAGCCAACTCCTGGCCCCTTCCCTGCTTGAATAAATTATTGACTTTATTGTAAAAACTGCTCTTGAATAAATTAATATCCCACCCGTTACCGGCAGTCCCGTTTTTTTCAATACCACGCTTCAGGCCCACCAGGAACAAATAATCATCTTTCAATGGCTTGATCCTGTCCTTTACATCTGCAGTGCCGCCCTTTTCAAATGAACTGTGCCCACGCAATGCATCAAAGAGCCCCGTTGGCGCATCTTTACCACTGAGATATTCCAGGATAGCCTCCTTTTTGTGATCCGGCATAACGATGATGCACCTTTGCACCAGGCCCTCATCACCACCGATCGCCCGGGTGATCGATTCATAAGCGTTCATGCCAACCTCGCTTTTCGGCCCTGACATACCAGTGGCCTGCTCCTGGATGAATTTTAACATTCTCCACGGCTTATCATTGAATACCGCTAATATCCCTTCAAGCTTAATGTTTTCAAGTTCTTTTAATACCGACTGCTTTGTAGGCTTTCCAACCGGACCACCTTGCTCCATAATGGGTGAAGAGTGCTGGCAGCCGCAGGAATGATTCATTTCATTTATCATATCATCAGCGCCCATCGTCTTACCGCCATAGCAAAACTGGCCACCATGGCACATGATCTCTGTAGGCACCTCCCCGCCATCTTCAAAGGCAGCACCTCCGCCGGCAACATTGATCTTAGATAATATTTGCCGGTTAGTAAGCATCTCCCCGTTATACTCCCGCTTTTTATCGTCTAATACTGCATCACGGGTAATTATCACCGAACTACCCTGCAGCCTCACCGGCTCACCGGCACCACCCTGGCTTTGCTGTGCCGGATCCTTTTGAACTGCACCACCCTGCTTTTTTATGGGTACCCCGCCCGCCTCAGTATTGATCGTTGATAAAGCCTGCTTTACACTCATTTTTTTACCGTCCAGTTCTACCTGGCCGGGTTGGTTTACCGCTGCCGGGATGATATCAGCCTCCTCATTTTCGATCTCCACCGGGCTTGATCCGTCAACAACAGCCTTAATACCGCTCTCACTGTGCCTGCGTCCCTTGAAGATGCCGCCCATGCTCCCGTCATTGTGCACCACCTCTTTGCCGTTGATCTGCGATACGAGCGCACCGCCCGCTGGTGTGGATGATAATTTAGCATTCAGATCGCCACCTTTTTCAAATACCGGCCAAAAGGTAGTACCGCCCCCGTTATCCCTGGTAGATAAATGACCAATGCCATTAGCAGATAATGTGGGCTTATAAAAGAGAGGGTTTGAATTTATATTTTGCAGAACCCGCAGCCGAAGACCATCCAGGCTGTCAATAGCGCCTCTTTTACTGGTCTCTATTGACATGCCCTCAGCAAGTAATTGATTGATATAGTCTATGGAAACGCCGTGTTCAGTGGCGAGAGATTTTACGGTGGGGGCTTTTTTCAAAAGTCCTGTTTGCATAAGAGAGGTTTTGTATAAAATACAAAGCTATGCAATGACTGCCGTATCAGTCATTACATATTTTCTTTCGTAAAGTTATAAATTTTATTGATAAAAAAAACATATCAACAAAAAAGTTCACCGCTGCAGATGAACTTCTTTGCTTTACTAAGGCAATTAAATGAAAGTGATTTTTCGTTTTATGTTTTATAAAACAAAAGATCAGTGGACCCGGGCGGAATCGAACCGCCGTCCAAACACATTCGCCGTAAACTTTCTACATGTTTATCCGCTGCATTGCTGCTGCGGCCGTAAGGGGCTGACCAAAAGGCGGTCCGCTTCCACCATCCGATTGTGAACCGGCAACTATATTAAAATTGATCTTGTAACTTTCTGTTGCCAGGCTGTTACCGCCCCGTTGCAATTAAGCCGCCTTGGCTGACTTAACACCGAACATGTTGATAACAGGAGCTTTGCCTGCATTATCATTCATGTTCACAACACGACCAGTTTTTGCTGTATTGTCGTTTATTTTTTTCGTATTCAGATTAAACAGCTAATTACGCAACGCTGTACATGCTTACATTTACAAAGAACTATGCTGTCAAAACCGGTCGGGCCCGGTTTAAAAAGGGGGGCTGACTGGAAAGACACCCCCGGCGAATCAAAAAATAACTAAGTCAAAGTTAGAAAAAAATATTGCAATTCTGAATTTTTTTATACCTTGTGCCTCTTAACGGTTCACCCTTCAATACGGTTATTGAAATGGTTATTTTAACAATTTTCCTTCTTACGCAAAGAGAGTATGCAATAACTGCATTAGGTGTATGTTTTTTTACAGGCATTCTTCTTTTTCTTTGGCTTCATTCATCACGACTTTCACGTAAAAAAAATATCGCTATAAAAGGACTGTGCAACCGTGGACCGTTCATGTACACTGCATTTATTATTAACCAAATAAAAATTGAGGGATTATCACTTATGGTCATCATTAAAGACAACAAAAAAGTAACCGGCACACTAAGCTCTATTAAAGACGCAAAAGGTGCCGACGCCCAGGTAGAAGCGGGTTCGGTTAAAGTAACAAGCTCTGATGAGGGAGTTATTACCGTGCAACAAAACGCTGAAAACGAAAAAGAATATACGGTCAGCGCCGTTGCTCCCGGTACAGCAAAAGTTATCGTTTCTGCAGACGCCGATCTTGGTGAAGGTGTAACTACCATCACCAAAGAAGATGAGTTTACCGTTACCGCCGGTGACGCTGTGGAAATGGGTACCACTTATTCTGAGCCGGTAGATCAGTAATACCGGTCAAGTCATTCAATGCGAAAGCCCCCCGACGGAATTCGGGGGACTTTCTTTTGTTAAGGCTTATTACTGCGGTGAGGCAACACCTTTTTATAAACCAAAACTACGCTGGCGGGCGGTGTATTTGTTTATACTCTCATAGGATAGCCTGAAAACATATCCCTATAAACAAACAGCTATCAAATTTATAAAAAAGTATTTGGAAAACTGGAAAATTTATTATCTTTCACTCCGAAAGTGTTTAAACCCACTTAAAAAATCAATTTACACATGAAAAAAAGTATCTTAAAAATCTTGACGATGGGGTTGATATTCGCCCTGACGTTCGGCGGTACATCTTATGCCGGGCCTCCGCCTGGCGAAGTACCGAAAATCGAATTTTTGAAAAATGTATTCCCTGAAGTTTCTTTTGTTGATCATTTTGTAACGGTAGTATTGCCGGCAATCACCACGCTTAATCAGGTATCCCTGGACCTTCTCCAGCACCGAACGGAAGTGGCTACGCCTTATACTATTGAACAAAAAGAGCCGTTTATTTTTATCCAGCCAGTTTCAAAATATTACGATATATCTGCCCCTTACTTAGATGACAGCGGCGGTATAAGTAAAACTGATAGCAGGACTAATAAGAAAAGCAAAGTTATAACCAGTGCAAACTGGAAGCATTATTTATATTGGCGACTCAGCCTTTAACATACTTAGAAATAATCTGTTTGAAAAGAACCATCGGAAAAACCGGTGGTTTTTTTATGCCGACTCAATAAGGGTAACATGAATAATGCCGTTATAGCCCATCTGATCGGCCAGTGGATATTTTTTTACATCCGCGTTGCCAGGGTTGGGATCGTGCACAATATTATAATCCTTATCGATTATCACGGCATGAGTAGTATTTTGCTTTTCAGGTATGGCTGGATCAAAGTATTTAGGAGAATATACTGCAGCATAAAAAAAGCCGTTGACCCCGTTATATTTATGAAGCATTTTTACATGACTATCTTCATAGACATTATCTCCCTGGGCATTATGCAACATTCCCTTGTATTTATAGCCCAGTTTGGTGATTAATGCGTAAAATGGCTCAAACCATCCGTTGGGGTGCTCAATAAACCGGGGCACATCATCATAAGGCAGGTCAAGCAATGAGGCCACAACGCATTGCATACAGTCGCCCTTTTCTTTATGTACCAGTTGCTGAAATACTTTTATCATGTTGATTTGATTTAGTTGGTCTGACAAAAATAAAGAAGTCCCTGTAGAAACAGGGACCGATTTCAAAATTCTTGTTCAAAAGACTAATACAAAGGTATCCAAAACACCGCTGAATAAGTTTCAGGCAGTGTGACTGTGTTGCGAGAGAAGGACTCGAACCTCCGCCCTCCGGGTTATGAGCCCGGCGCGCTACCACTGCGCCACCTCACGGATCAAAATTACATAATTGTTTTTAAAAACAAAATATATTTTTAAAAGCCCGAGAGTTCGCTATCTGAATCCTTAATATAATACCGGAATATCGTGTCGTTGTAAATAATAGACATTACATGAACATTCTCTTTTATTAACTTCATAAACCCAATGGAACATATCCGGCCCTTCTCATCAATACATCTTTTAAAGAAAAGCACCTTGACCTCATCGGTGCTCTCATCCGTGGTCCCCTTGCCCGTTAGGTCATACCGTGAACCGGCCCTGTCACCGGCAGTTAAAATATTACCCTTTAGCGTGAAGGTGATATCAGAATAAATAAAGTCACTATAATCCCAGTTTTTAGTTACGGTATTCCACTTACCAATAACGCTTTTATAAACATCAATACTGGTCTGGCAGCTGGCCATAACCCAGGATAGCACGAACACCAGCAGGAAGATGATCTTTTTCATTGTATGCTTTTTATTGTTTGCGATATGGAACTTTGAATACCTGGTGAAAATACTCGACCCATTTATCAGCTACCATATCCCAATCCAATGACAAGGCATATTGATAGGCCTGCTCTATTTTATCGCGGTATTGCGGTGTATTGTCTCTTTTTTCTATGGCCACCTCAATTATCTTTTCCCCTACTTCGTACAGGTCTGTCTGATAGCGGATCATTGATCCCACAACGCTGCAATGAGGATAGAGATTTTCCAACAGCCACGCCCGCTTACCAAACCCGGTCATCTCCGGCAGTGAGGAGTAATTGGTACAGATCACCGCTGTCCTGGTCGCCATAGCCTCCGTAACAGTCAGGCCCCAGCCTTCGCCGGTCGTGGTGGTAAGGAAAAGGTCAGCTGCATTATAAATGCGGTTCATAACGTCCACGCTGGCCCCCATGGCATACATATCTTTGGGCATCAGCATATAATCCTCTCCCTCCTTTAAACCGGTCTGCTGAAGGAATATCTCCAGATCCCACCCTTCCTTATCTACGGGGTGCATGTGCAGGTATAAAAAAGGCTTTGGCAGATCAGCCGGCCAGTTAGCCTTAGCCTCAATAAAACCAAATACCGTATTGGGTATATCCTTTCTCGGCTGGTTACGGTTCACATTGATAATGATAAAGCGCTCCCCCGGATTGATCTCGCCAAAGAATGTACGGCGAAAATTTATACTATCATCCTTATACTCATCAAATGGATAATAGTCCTTATTATTATTGCCATGGGGAATTACCTTTAACCTGGTTTTAAGCTCAGGCCGGTGGCCCAGCACTACGTTACGTGCGAATTCAGTATAGGTTACCAGCATATCAAAGAATTCAAGCCCGATCACCTGTTGATTAATCAGGCCACAATCCACCGGGAAATAAAACATGCTCTTGAACCCCGGTGTATTATTGGTTTTCTTACCCTTTTGTATCTGTTCCAAAAGGATCGTCATGCCATGGCCCGCTTTATCTGCAGTCACCGCATTTAGATCCTGAATGATGAATATGCCATCATAGCTGGTATTTACAAGCTCCTGCATGAAACCGATCCGGCCAAACACATCCGGTGTCGGGTTGCCGTCCTTATCCAAGGTAGGATCCGCATGCTTGGCGCTAAATACCCGGGTACGCTCGTCTTCGTCATAACCTGGTCCTAAATAATTGATGGCTAATATATCAAGAGCAAGGTTCTTGCCAAAGGCCCTCTTTAGCCTGGGGACAATGTTTTGTGACACGGTAGCAAACCCGGTATTGCATGCATAATCAAAGAGGCACAGGATGTTTTTCTGCCCGGTAGAAGTCCTAACCGGTGGCTCGGATTTCTTGGTAATTTTCATGTCTTGCATTACAGGCCTTCGGTTTTTAGTTTAAAAGACATTTCTATCTTTGGAAGCTCATATTCCCTTTTGTGAAAAATTGTTGTTATAACGACCGGCCATAAATATAACCGGAAATGGCTATGTGGTGGGACTGTCTCAATTGTAATGGATGTTATATTGGTAAACGAAAAGTTAGTATCCTCTTTTATAATTGATTTTATGATCTGTGACTCCTTAACTTCAAGGGTTATATAAATTTTTGAACAATTACCATTAATATCATTATCCTCAATGCCAATCATAAGGCCTTTCTTCTTTTGGTCAATATGAGGAAATTCACCGGTTTTACTGTGCACCTCTATCCTACCTATGACATACCCTGTTTTGCGATCCTGGCAGCCGGCCAGGTAATTACAGATCGTTTTGTATGAAGCATATGGGCCGGTAATTTCAGTGAATGGATCAGTCATGTTATCAAAATCAAAAGCCCGGTGCACAGCATCAAATAGCGTGACCTTTCTATCCTCGCCGCTGATATTCTTAATATCAAGTATCAATGGCTGTGACTTATATCCATCTTCGGGACTGCTGGTTGCCGTTTTGGTATTCATGGTTATTACTTTGGTTGTAACTTACTTTTTTTTATCGCTGGGCTCTATGGGTGTTGTTTCCAGCATGAACTGTACCGGCTTGTCATCGCAGGATTGCTGATACCATGGCTTACCGTTAAATTCATAGATGGCCGCCCGGCTGCAATCTAAATTACAGGGCATCGGCACCACCTGTGCAAAACCACCGGTAAGGGGAGATGGGATAATACAGGGCTGTATCTTATGACAGAATTGGGTTCTGCCATCTTTCATTAAAACCTGTTGACCGTTTTGATATCTTTGCTCCTGGCTATTGGGCAGTACCCCCAGGGTATATTTATGCAAATTGATCGCATTAGTTGATGCAGCTGCCGGTGCATCTTTTTTTTCAGGTCCCATATAACCGTATTTTTTTGTTTTATAAATTAAAGAGCATCATTTATTTGTTGCAATAGTTTTCCTTTGTATTTCACGAAAATCTTATTCAGGATATCCTCCGCAACCTGTTTTGCCCGGCTACTCTTACAATGCAGGCATACATAGGCCATATTGCCGATCGATGAAGCGTTCAACCCTTCATACATGGTCTCAATATCAAAAACCGGGTCAATGACCTGGTGGTAGATAAACTCCTCATCATTATCATCAATTTTGGTCTTTGTAACCAGGTCAACATATTCAGCCATTAACTCCAATGGCAGCATAATGACCGCTTTGCCTATACTGGATAGATAATCTACACTAAAACGCAGCCCGTTATCATCAAAGCGCTCATCAGGGCGCATCATAAATGCTTGTGGGTTACCGCTTCCAATTAACATTCCGTTGTAACCTTCCATGTAATTCTTACGCTGAACGTCATTCATATTTTCCAGTCTTACTATCGGCATGTCAGTTTATTTTTTTTTGATGTGAGCAAGGGATTTTAGATAAATACAGATGGCCGTAAGCACAATGACCGTGTTTACAAGCGGCAAAAAAACAAGCTTTCTCATTATTTTAACCCTTTCAGGCGGAATGTCCAATAATTCAAAGGCATTGAATTTTTTACCCATATCCATTATCACCTGCATTATTACTGCACTGACAACGTATATGATAAAGAATACTTTAAGTGTCTGCATTGTTTTATTTTATGAGCATCATTACCGAGACCGCCAGGGCTGCTGAGGCGATCATCCCAATTATGGTAAGGCGCTTTTGGCGCCGCAGTAGTTTATCCAGGCGTAAGGCAGACTTTACGGCAATAGCCAGTTTGTCCTCATCAATTTTTATCTCGTCCTTATAAGTCTTTATGATCTTGGCATTTGTAAGAGTATCTAATTCCAGTAGCTGGATAATGTCTTCCTTGACTGCGATGCGCTCCTGCAGCACCTTTACCTTTTCTATCTCTATCCGGTATAATTGTGCATATTCCTTGCCCCTCTCAATGAGTATGGCCCCCTGGCGGAGTTCGCTGTTTGGAATACAGGTGCAGGTATCAATGATAACGCTATCCTTTATAACACTATCCTTGTTAGTAGTCGTCTGGCAGTGTGTGGTAATACAACTCAAGATCAGTAGAGTTGTAATGCTCAATAACCGAAACTTTCTCATTGGTGATGTTTTTGATATTGGTAATGCTGGTGCTGAATGTACTAAAGGTCTCCTTTAGTATGGAGTCCCGGTGATTATTATTTAAAATAAGCTCTTTAAAAGTAAGTTTGAAGCTTTCCAGGGAGTCCCGGATAGCCACCACGCCCAGCCGCTCCTTTTCCTTTGCATCAATGTCACGGCGCATCAACTCAATAGTGTGATCCTTTTGTATAGAACCCAGGAAAAGCTTTATAACGATGAACAGCAGAATTAGGATAACACCTATCCAGGCAAGTTTACCCAGTATAGGCTTTAATACCTTTGAAAACAGGCCGCTGGTAGTAGCAGTGAGATCGATCGCCGGTGGCTTAGTATTGTTTACTGCAGGTGGTGTATCTTTTTCAGGAATTCCCATTAAAGCGGCTTTAATAACTGATCTGTTCGATAAAGATAATTCTTTTTTGATATTTCAATGCCTTAATTTTTTCACCCGAAAATACCGTTACAGATGCCGGTCAAGCATTTTGATCAGTATGAAAAATGGTAGTGTATTCTTACACTTTTTTTGTTTATGGTTTTTGGTAAACTTACCTGGAAACCATAAATAAGTGGGCTAACTTATTAATATTCAGTACTGTATTGTTGTACGGTTTTTTAGTAAAACTACCAAAACCATAAATGTAACAGTACATTTTTTTATGAAAGGCTGCATTTTGAGGAGAGAGTGAGATTCGAACTCACGGGACTTTTACATCCGACGGTTTTCAAGACCATTGCAATAAACCAGGCTCTGCCATCTCTCCGTTCTTTTGAGGCCACAGTCAGGATCAAACTGACGTTAAACCGGTTTTGCGGACCGGCACCCATCTCAACATTGGCGATGTGGCCATATTTAGTACTATTTAGCTACTCAGCTAAATTTAGCCTTTTTACTAAATTTAATAAAAAGGTTAAATTTGATACCTTCACAATTTTATGACAAAAATTAGGACAACATTTGTCCTAAAATTAGGTATGCGGAAGGTGAGAGACTCGAACTCTCGCCGGCTTATCACCGGTCCTGTTCAGCAAACAGGTGGGGCGAACCAACATCCCGCCTACCGTCCTTTTGTAGCATCTATACCCGAACGGGTATAAAATCCCATTTTATCAATACTTTATACCCGTTCGGGTATAATTTGATCCTGCACCTCAGCGGCCAAATCCGGGGAAACCTCCTGCTTTTGTTCATCCTGCTCCATCAATTCCTTTAGCCTTTTAAGGTATTTTTCCAGGGCTTCCCTGTTTTCCCATAACTCCCGGCCATTTCCCATTGCCCGGCGCTGTTTTATTTTATTGAAGTCACGCATTGTAATAGTGTTTACTATTATAATGCTTTGAGGTTACAGTGGCCTGTGAAGGACTCGAACCTACGTACCCCGAAGGGACCTGATTTACAGTCAGGCGCATTTGCCGCTCTGCCAACAAGCCATTAGTACCGGTGACTGGGCTTGAACCAGCACGATCATTACTGATCACAAGATTTTAAGTCTTGCATGCCTACCAATTACATCACACCGGCATCTTTTTGCATGAATTTTCAATAAAATTTCCAACATCAGCAATTTATTGCTGTTAAATGCAACCTTATTGCTCTTTTACGCAATTTAAAACCAAGATTGCAAGGTTTGCAAACTTTGCAAACTTTGCAAACTATGCAAATTTCCTAAATTGTGCCCGCACCGGGACTTGAACCCGGAAGCCCTCTCATCCATTGATTTCAGGCAGGCGATTTCAGGTCGCCCGTGTTTACCAATTTCACCATACGGGACATTCATTAACTCTGTTCATTCGACATGAACTAAAGTTCATGTCGAAAATGTATTAAATTTTAGTGATCATCTTTTTAATGATCTTTTCAGTGGCATTACTTTCCCGGACATTTATGTATATGCCGAATATCCGCCAAATAAATCCCCTCACATACCGGTATGGCTTAAACATCCATACCCACTGAATAATATTCGTTCGGTCATAATACCTGGTGCTGGTATAGCTGATGTTTATTTTCATAACCATTGTTTTTGTACGGGTAAGAGACTTCGAATCTCCACTCCTTTCGGAACCGGATCCTAAGTCCGGCGCGTCTGCCAGTTCCGCCATACCCGCAAATAAAAAAGCCCCAGCTTTTGAGCATGGGACCTTTGGTAAAATCAAAAGCCCCTCGCTACTTGCAAGGAGCTTTAC
>OFQY01000124.1_pt1 | contig 35938 bp, 52 predicted proteins | sample 1542991 | NCBI WGS metagenome assembly OFQY01 (sample SAMN07774224, study PRJEB24372) | wastewater metagenome | isolation source: Exp Tend VB 10WW | collected 2016-02 | reverse complement strand
TTCCGATCTGGCGCGCCACCCCTTCAGGAACCCCGCCCATGGCCTTCTCCGCGTGAACCTGACCCTCGCAGCCTTCGAGCGCCGCCGCGCCCCCATGAGGCTCCTAGGCCGTTTGTGGCGTATCGTGGTGTTCGCCGCCTTGATGGTCGCGGTGATGTTTCTCGGGAGCTTGTGGTCTTGAGTTTCGACCCGAACGAACCGTTTCTGCAGCCATTCGACCGCCGCTCGGTCGCGAACCTCATGCTCGCCGCGACCGCGCTGCTGTGCTTCGGGGTCGCGCTGGGGGTGTTGTTCTCGTGAGTGACCCCTCCACCCCCACCGGCTCAAACCTCATCCGCCCTGACAATTGGGACACCCTCACCCCGCTGCAAAAAAAAGACGCCCGCGAGCGCGGCATCCGCGCCCAGGCGTTCGGTGAGGGCCGCAAGGCCGAGCGGCGCGACGTAGAGGCGCTATTCGGCGGTGTCGCCATCGAGCACGTCCTGAAGCGTCCCTTCCTGCAGGAGGCGCACGAAGGCGAGATTAACCGTCGCACACTCGAACAGGACCGCTGGATACGCCACGCGCTGTGGCAGGGCCGCTGGCAGGGCGCCTTCATCGCTTCCGCCGCCACCGCTATCCTCGTTTCGATGGCGATTTTCACCTTGATTACGCTGACGCGCGCTGACACAGTGGCCGCTCAACGCGCCGTGGCTGGCCGCCAGGAAGCTCCGTTCAGCGACCAAGGCTATAACCCCCAGCCTTACGCGCATGCGCCCAGAGAGCCGCGTGACGCGCCTTGACAGCTAATCCGATTGAAATCAGAAATTCAGTTTCATGACGAACGGTGGCAAGCGAGCGGGCGCTGGTAGGCCAAAGGGCGCCAAAACGCTCATTACAGAGGAAGCGCTGCTTCGCGCCGGCGAGGGCGAGACGCCGCTCGAATACATGCTGCGCGTGATGCGCGACCCCGAAGCCGAAGCTGATCGCCGCGATCGCATGGCGGTGGGCGCGGCCAGCTATGTTCACGCCAAGCTCGCAAGCACCGAACTGACCGGCCCAAAGGGTGAGCCACTGCAAGTGGCGTGGCTCAGCAAGTAATCATTCCATATCGACCGCGTGACGCGTTCGTTTCGTTCCATGAACGCACGCAGCGGTGGGCGTCGCTGGTGGTGCATCGCCGCGGCGGCAAGACGGTTAGTGGCATCAATGATCTGCAGAAGCGTGCGCTGACCAACACGCGCAAATGGCCGCCGCCGAAATATGCTTACGTTGCGCCGTACTACAACCAGGCCAAGCGCATCGCGTGGGGCTATGCGAAATATTACGCTGACCCGATACCAGGGCGTGAGTTCAACGAGAGCGAGTTGAAAATCACGTATCCGACCGGCGCAGAACTGCGTCTGTTCGGCGCGGACAACCCCGACTCGCTGCGTGGCGATTATCTCGACGGCGGCTTGTTCGATGAATACGCCGACTGGGCGCCGACTGTATGGCCGCTGGTCATTCGCCCGATGCTGTCGGACTTCAATGGCAGCGGGACTTTTATCGGCACGCCGAAGGGGCGCAACGCTTTCTACCGCTTACACACGGACGCCGAAGCCGATCCGGTCAATTGGTTTTCCATGCGACTCAAGGCTTCCGAGAGCGGGCTGATTCCGATTGATGAGCTCGCTGATCTGAAGCGCGGCATGAGTGAGGATCAGTATCGGCAAGAGTTTGAGTGCGATTTCGACGCGGCAATTCAAGGCGCTTACTACGCCGCGTTGCTGCGTGAAGCTGAAACGCAAGGCCGCATCTGCAACGTCGCAGCCGATCCGCTCATGCAGATTCGCGCGCACTTCGACATTGGTGGGCCGGGCAAGAAGGCCGATGCGATGGCGATCGTCATCGACCAATTTGTTGACCGCGAAATCCGCGTGCTCGATTACATCGAGGGCGTAGGGCAGGTGCTTGCCTACTACGTTAACGAGCTGCGCAATCGCGGCTGGGGGAATGCGCTGTGTGTTGTGCCGCACGATGCAGCGCAGACGCACGCGGACAATCCGACCGGGATCGATTTCGAGGCGCAGCTAAAGCAGGCCGGGTTTCAGACCAAGAAAATCCACAGCCCGCCCGGCATCGTCATGCAGCGCATCGCGACGCTGCGGCGGCTGCTGCCTCGGATATGGTTCAACCGCACGACCACGGTTGGCCTGCGTGACGCCTGGCAGGCGTACCATGAGAAGCGGGACGAAGACCGCAACATCGGGCTCGGGCCGGAGCACGATTGGGCCAGCCACGGCGCGGACGCGGGCGGGCTTATGGCGATCGACTACGAGGAGCCGAAGAAGGCGATCAATCCGCCAGCCAACCCCCGCCGCGCCTACGGCAGCACTATTGCTTGAGGTTCCGAACGGTAGTAACCACGCCGATTAACGAATCGCCCCCAGAGCCCGCTAGGCAGGCTTGCGTGCGTCTGACCTTACGCTGATCTGAACCAACGAAAGCCGGGGGGCTTCTCAGCGCATGTATGCGCCAAAACCTGCACATTTTTGGGATACGGCAGCCGGCTGCTGGCGGCCGGCCGTGCCAGGCGAGCCCGGAGAGCTGGTTTGGAATAGCACGACGCTGTCATGGGAGCCCGGCGCGCTGGGGGCAGAGTACGTCTGGAATCCAACCACTTATAATTGGGACTACGGCACGCTCGGCGGCATGTACCTGCGCAACACCACGACCAACGATTGGGAAAAGGTGACCGAGCCTGGGCGCGGCGGTCCCTATTATTTCGACACGACCACGGGCGGCTGGGTGCTGAACACCGCGGCGGTAGTGAGCGCTGAACGCGTGACCGAGGCGGGCGATATTCGGATCACTGAAGACGGGCTGGTGAGGGTGACGGAATGACGTCGAAAATCTCAGCCATGACAGCCGCGTCCGCGATGGACGGCACAGAGGCGTTTGAAACGGTGCAGGGCGGCGCAACGCGTAAGGGCCTTGTGTCGCAAGTCGTGACCTGGGTGTTGGCGACGCTGAAAGCGTCCGCAGCGGAAGCGAAAGCGGCAACCTCCGCTGTTAAGTTCTTGACGCCATCAAATCTAGCCAATCGCTCGGCCTTCGCGGCGGTGCTTGCTGGTGATCAGACCGGTGTTGCCGACAACACTGCGACGAAGGCTGCATTTGCCACCGAAGTTTACGATCGAGCGAGCGATTACGATAATTCTCTCTACCGCTGGACGCCGCCAGCCGGCGCGGTGCGGCTTAGCGCTCAACTGCGTCTCGATGGTACAGCACTGGCGACCGCGACCGCCTATGTCGCGATCTACAAAAACGGATCGATTCTGCGTGTTGGCACGCCGATTGCCGCGATCGCCGCTAACGGAGCGCGATCAAGCGTGACCACGACCGATCTAGCGAACGGGACGGACTACTACGAGGCGTTCGGATCATTAGATACCTCAGCCGGCGACGCCACGTTCACGGCTGCGGGCGTTGGGAATTATTTCAGCGGGGAGCAGATTTAATGAGCCTCTATCAGACGCTTATTGACCTTGGCTTCCGCCAGGATTCGCCCGGCGACGCGGACGGCGATTTTCTGCTGCAGGACGACAGCGACGGGGCTGGGCCGTACATAAAGGTGTGGCGCAGCGCGCAGCCGTGCCCGTTTCCGGAATTGCTCCGCGAGCAAAACGCCCCGGAATGAGCACCGCCTACGCCCCCCAACGCACAGATTCTGACGACGCAGCCGCGCGCAAAGAAAAACTTATCCGCATGCTCAAGGCGGAAGAGAACGACGCGATCGGTTACCGGCAGTCGGACCTTCAGCAGCAGCAGATTACCGCGCTCAAGGAATACAACGGCGAGCTTTACGGCGATGAGGAAGACGGGCGCTCAAGAGCCGTAACCAGAGAAGTGTTCGAGACGATCCAGTGGACGTTGCCGGACCTAATGCGGGTGATGGCCGGCGCTGGCAATATCATTTCGATGGAGGAGACGAGCGAGGCTGACGAGAAATATTCCAAGGACGCAGCCGACTATCTGAACTGGATCGTTCAGGTGGATAACCGCGGCTTCAAGCTGCTGCACGACTTTGCGTTCGACGCGCTGTTGCAGCGCAACGGGTTTCTCGCCTGCTACTGGCGCGACAAGGAATACCGCGCGCCACAGCAATTAAGCGGGCTGTCGTTGGAGCATGTGGAGGCGTTGCTACAAGACCAGAATGTCGAAATCCTCGCCGCTCCAGAGATTGACAACGAAAGCGAAGCTGGCGGCTTTTCACTGACGATCCGCCGCCGCAAGTCGCCCGCGCGCGCCGAAATCTGCGCCATTGCTCCGGAAGACATTCGCATCAATGGCCGTGCGGTTGATCTCGAAAGTGCGCGTTATGTCGGGCGCGTGCTGCGCATGCTGCGTGGCGAGGCCGCGAAGAAGTGGCCAGACATGGCCGAAGAGATCATGGAATACAGCGGCGAGGCCGCAAGCGGCGCGGGCTTCTCGACGCGCGGCGAAGACGTAAGAACCGAGCGCTTCCGTGACTGGTCAAACTGGCGATCGACCGACAACGAAGCGGCGCAGGAAGTGCAAATCCTTGAGGAGTATCTCAGGGTTGACCTCAACGACGACGATTATCCCGAGACGATCCGGTCATATCGGATGGGCGATCTGCTGCTTGAGGAAGAGGAGATCGAGGAAAACCCGTTCGGCACATGGACCTCGCTCCCGGTCCCGCACCGGCTTTACGGCATGGCGCAGCAGGAAATCACGAGCGATCTGCAGCGACAGTCAACCGTACTTAAGCGCGCTGGCTTGGATGCAACTTATCAGTCAGTGGTCAACCGCGAAGCCTACGACAAGAACAAGATCGTTGATCTGGGCGAGCTGACCGCGACTTATGCGGGCGCGAAGATCGCGGTAAACGGGCCGCCAGCAGAGGCGATCTTCCCGCTGACTGGCGGACTGGAGACGGCCAAGTCAGCGTGGGAAGCGCGTGAGATCGTCTCCCTTGAGCTTGAAAACCGCACCGGCGCCACGCGCCAGACGCAGGGGCTCGACCCCGACGCGCTGCTACAGGGGCCGCACTCGGGTAAGGCCATCGATCTGCTGCAAACCGCCGGCGGCGCGCGCAAGGAATTGTCCGCACGTCACATGGGCGACGGCTTTGAGGCGTTTCTCAACAAGCTCTATCGCTTGGTGTGCCGCCACCAAAACGAGCCGCGCCAAGTCAAGATCGGCGGCAAATGGTGCACGTTCGATCCGCGCACATGGAATAGTGAGCTGCGCGCGCGGGTGCATACCGGGCTCGGCACCGGCAACCGCGACCAGACTGCGATCGGGATTCAGTGGATCGCGCAGTTTCAGGATGCGGTGATCGAGAAGCTTGGTCCCGACAATCCAATGGTAACCCCAAAGCACGTCTACCGAACCTTTGAAGAGGGCGCACGCAACTGGGGTTACCATTCGGCCGAGCCGTTCATGTCGGAGCCGCAGGACGAACCTGTCACCGATCCGCAGACCGGTCAGCCGGTTGTCGATCCAGAAACCGGGCAACCGAAAACCAAGCCTTGGGCGCCGCAGGCGCGACCGGACCCGGCCATGGCCAAGGTGCAGGCCGATGCGCAAGCCAGCCAGGCTGAACAAGCACTGAAGCAGCAGACCGCCGAGGCCGATCATCAGCTAGAAAATATCAAGGCCGCCGCCGCGCTCGAACTGCAAAGCAAGAAGGACGAAGAGGGCCTTCAGGCGCAGCGCGAGAAGGCCGCGCTTGATTTGCAGCTTGCACGCGACAAGGCGGCGGCTGAGATCGATTTGGCCGAACGCAAGGCGTTGGCTGAGGAGAGTCTGGCGCGCGAGAAGATGGCGATGGAGTTCACGCTCGCGCGTGAAAAAATGATGATGGAAGTGGCGTTGGAGCGTGAGAAGCTGGCCGCGCAGCGCGAGATGCACGCGGAAAGCACGGACGCCTCACGCGAGATGCACTCGGAAAAGACCACCGCAACGCAGGACATGCATAGCGAGAAGGTCGAGGCGGACGTGAAGATTTCTAAGAATCGCCCTGGAGGGGATTTGAGTGAGTAATGCCGAAGCAAAAACCGAGCGCCTGATTCTTCTCCGCGATATGCTGGAGAAGGCGGCTGAAGCCCGCACCATGGTTTCCACATCGCTCTGGCGCGACATGTGGGACCGGATGGAAGGCGAATATCTGGAGCGCCTGCTGAAGTGCGCGCCGGGCGAAGACGTGGAACGCTACCGGCTGTCCGTGGCTATCGAAGTGACGCGCAGGGCGCGTGCGACGATCGAACATGTAAGCAAGACTGAGGCCGCGCTGGAGCGCGAATTGGACATGCTTGAAGGGCGCAAGCTGGCGCCGGTGGCGTAACCAAAAACGTGACGATTACACGAAACGAAGGAGAGCCATTAGATGGCTAAAGCATCAGGCGAAGCGGCGATTGAAGACATTGCACGGGCCGGCATGGCAACGCAGCCAGGCGCTGACCCGTCAGTCATGTCTGCTGCGGCAATGATTATGCAACTCGGCCCCGAAGCTATGGGGCTGGCGCCGCGCGCTGAGATCGAGCAGCAATTGAAGGATCAGAATGGGCGGCAACGCTCCGGTGATCCGACCGAACAACAGACCTCCTCGGATTTGGAGGAAAGCGAAGACGAGGCCGCCACTAAGAAGGCGGCTGACACTGATGCTAAGGGCGACGTGGTTGTCGATGACGACGCGGAGCAGTTTATCGAAATTCCCAGGGGCGAAGGCGAAGAAGCGGAACGGATTCCGGTCGCTGAAGCTGTGAAAGCAATTGAACAAGTCCGCACGTTTAATGGAGGCGTCGCGGCGGCTATCAATCGCGTGGAAGCGGAATACCAGGAAAAGCAAGACGGCGTGTTGAACGAAATTGTTCAGATGCACGAGACCGTGCGGCAACGCGCGGAAGCGGCGTTAAGGGCGATACCAAGCCCGCGCCCGCCGTCGAAGGTCTACCTGGACCGAGCCAGCGAACACTACAATCCCGAGGAGTACCACCTGCGCATGCTCGATTATAACGAGCAGGTCAAAGCCTATGAACTGGTCGGCGCTGAAGCCAAGAAGGCCGGCGAAGAACTGACCAAGCTTCAAGCTGTTCAAATCCTGCAGCACTCGGAGCGCGAATACGCGCGCCTCGCGCGCTATCCTGGTTTTGAGGAATGGGCCGACCCAGCTAAGCGCGACGTTCACGAAGCGGCAATGTTGAAAGACCTTGAAGAATTGTACGGCGTCAAAGCCGACGATCTCGCCGGGGTCCGCACGCACAAGCTGTTCGTGATGGCGCGCGATTTGATCGCGGCGAAGAAAACCGCGAAGGCCGCGCCAGAGATCAAGCGGCAGGTGAAGGAGCGGGTCGCTAAGGTGACCAAGGGTGTGGCGGCGCAGCCGCGCACTTCGTCAGGGCAGTTTGCGCCGGGGGCGCAGGCGGCTTTGAAAGAGCTTCAAACCACGGGATCGAAAGAAGCCGCCGCCGCATACATTTTACGTTCCGGGCTTGCCAGAGGATAGACCTGAAGGGGTCTGAGAAAAGGCAAGTATTCAAATGGCTGCGACAACCACTTACACGACTTACGAGCAGATCGGTATTCGAGAAGACCTCTCGAACGCGATCTATCAAATCTCACCGACTGACACGCCTGCGGTTTCCGCGATTCAAAAGGGCGCGCCAGCCAAGAACCGCTTTATTGAATGGCAGACTGACGCCTTGCCGACTGCGGCGGTGAACTTCAACACTGAAGGCGCGGACGTGAACTATCGCACGCTCACGCCGACCGCGCGTCTGCGCAACTACACGCAAATTTCCGATGACGGGATCAAGATTTCCGGCACGTCGCAAGCCGTCACTACGGCTGGGCGCGAAGAGGAAATGGCCTACCAGATCACGCAATCTGGCGCGTGGATCAAAAACTGCATGGAAGTTCAGGTCACCGGCAATTACGCCTCAGCGGTTGGCACTAACGCTACGGCGCGACGCTCGGCTGGTATCGAAGCTTGGATCACCTCCAACGGCTCGCGCGGCTCAGGCGGCGCGGACGGCGGCTATACGGCGGCCGGCACGGTGACAGCGGCGACTGATGCGTCCTCGACCAACCAACGCACCTTCACTGAAACCCGCCTCAAGGCAGCGATCAAGGATTGCTGGTCTTCGGGCGGCGATCCGACGCTGGTTATCGTTGGCCCTGTGAACAAGCAGAAGGCGTCGGCATTCGCCGGCATCTCAACCAAGTTCCAGGACTTCGGCGCCAATCCGCAAAGCGGGGCTGGTCTGGCGATCATTGCGGCGGCAGATTTCTACGTTTCGGATTTCGGCAAGCACAAGATCGTGCCGGATCGCTTCTCGCGTGAACGCACCGCGCTTGTGCTCGATCCGAAATATTGGTCGATGCACAACCTTCGCCCGTTCCAGGTCAACGCGATGGCTAAGACCGGCGACGCCGACAAGAAGCAGCTTCTGGTCGAATGGACGCTGTGCTCTCGAAACCAAGCGGCTTCGGCCACGGTTGCGGATTTGACCACGACCTAAGGCTGGAACTAGTGGGGCGGCTAAAACGGCCGCCCCACCACTTTTTAAGGAGAGGCATGAGATGCCGCAGCAAATAGACGACCCGAACGACAACGGCCAAGACCCGCGCCTTGAGCTTCCGCCGATCGATAAGCGCCGGCAAACCCCACCCGCGAAGGCCGCTGCTGCGGTTGAGGGTGCAGACGCAGGCGGCGCCAGCGCGGCGACACTGATCGCGCAGGCATTCGCCAAGGCGCTGTCAGGCGCCAAGGAGCCACCGAAAGTGCGCTATGGCGAGGACAATCAGGCCGAAGTTTGGGTGCGCGCTAACCGCCGCGTTCATATCAGCCCGGCTGATCTGGCCTATAGCCGCATCGCCGGCACAGCCTACGGCATGGACGGCCCGTCGCATAAGTTTGAAGAAGGCGAGCCGATTTGCATGCGGCCTGGGCCTGGGCTGGATTCGCTGCTTGATGCTGGGCGGGTGCGGCTGGATGACAAAAAACCGGCAGCGCAGCGATGAGTTTAGGAGGCGGCTCCGGCATAGGCCGCATGCTAAAAGTCTCGCCTTGGGGCGAGCGCCGCAGCATGACTTACGATCACAATACCGGGGCCGTAACGATCAAGCGCGAGACGGATATTAGCGCGGTGCTTGATTCCAACACCGAACGCCAGAATAACGGTGTTCACAAAGGCGAGGATGGCGACTTCTGGTGCGCCGCTTCCGTGCCTTTGGTGGTCATAGACGCCTGGCTGAAAGAGTACGCGGCTGAAACTGGGCGTTTGATTGTTGATCCGTTTGGCGGTGACGAAGAGTGGGATCGGTGGGCGTTTCGTCGGCTCGATAACAGCGAGTTTCGTAAGCTGCGCACCGGGTTGTTCAGGATCGGAGATCACGGCAAACGATGAGCAATTTTGCATGAGCAATGACACCATCCAGGGCCTGCTAGTCGAAGCCAAACGCGCCAGTGAGCGCGACGACCGCGCGCGCATGGTGGTGATCGCGGACGAAATCTTGAAGCGCGACCCGGCCAGTTTTGACGCGCTGTTTATTGCCGGCGTTGCGCTGCTCGGGTCGAAGCAGGAAGGGCTGGCGCTACAGCTTTTCAACGTCGCCAAGGAAGCCACAACGCTTCCAGCCGCGCTGTCTGCGGTGTGGAATAACATCGGTTGCTGCTTGCAGGACTACGAGCCGGCGCAGGCGTATCTGGCGTTTCTGGAATCGCTAAGCCACGGTGAGCAACCATCGGTGTACGCCAATCTGTGTAATGTTTCCTCTTCGATTGGGCGGCATGCTGAGGCGCTGGACTGGGCGGCGAAGTCGGCGGAAACGGGCGGCGCGGATGCATCTTACAATAAGTCATTTGCACTGTTTTCAATGGGCCGTTGGGCTGAGGCGTGGCCGGAATATGCAAAGTCTGTTGGCGTTCGCGAGGGCACGGATCGCGGCTATGGCTTGCCTCGGTTCAAGGCTGGAGAGGATTTCAACCGCTGCTTGGTTCATGGCGAACAGGGTATAGGCGACGAAATCCTGTTTATGTCGATGCTGCCTGCGGACTTCGGCGGCGCGATTGAGTGCCATCCGCGCAACGAAACGCTGTTTGCGCGGTCGTTTCCGTCGGCGCGGGTGTACGGCACGCTAGGGCGCCCATATCTGGATTGGCTCGGTTTGGAGATGGCGCAGGGGCTGGCTTACGAACTGGAGATGGGGGGGATTGGTGAGTTTTTCGCGCCCGCCCCATTCGCACGCGCCGCATACCTGACAGCGGATAAGTCGCGCCGACTGGCGAGCGAAGTTTGGCTGGACGACCCACCGGCGCGCGCACTAAAAGTCGGCATCGCCTGGACCGGAGGTCTCTGGCGCACTGGCCGCGCCCGCCGCTCGATTCCGTTTCACGAAATCATCCGCCTCAAGGCGCTTCAAAATCTCGGCGTCCAATTCGTCAACCTAGAATACGAAGACCGCCGCGAGGAGCTAAAGAGCGCCGGTCTCGATTGGCTTAACCCGTCATGGGCGACGAAAAAGGGCACAGACACAGACGACCTCGCCGCGCTGGTGAGCGCGCTGGATTTGGTGATCGCGCCGACAACGTCGCTGGTGGACCTTTGCGGCGCCCTCGGCGTCGAATGTTGGGCCATGGTCGATGAGAATCCGCAATGGCGCTACAGCGACTTCGCCGGCCAAGACAGCATGTGGTTTTACCAAAGCGTCCGCTGCTTCCGTCAGCAAGTGCGCGACGGCGGCAAGTGGACGCGGGTTGTGGGCGAGGTGATGGCGGCGCTCCGCGAACGTGTCTCGCCCCCTCAGACGCAAGAGTCCAAAGAGGCGCAAGAGGCGCAAGAGGTGGCTGCGGAATGATCCACCCCCTCGCTTTCGTTGACGGGACCGTCACTATCGGCGCCTTAACAAAGGTCTGGCAATTCGCCTCGGTCATTCGTGGCGCTGTGCTCGGACGCGAATGCACTGTCGCAAGCAATGTCACGCTCGACGGGCCGCGCTTTGGCGATCACTGCATAATCTGCCCCGGCGTCGATATGGGGCCGGGCTTTCTGGTCGGAAATGACGTGTTCGTTGGTCCTAACGTGGTGATGTGCAACGACGCGTGGCCACGCACGCACAAGACCGGCTGGGACCGAGACGAAATCGAACAGGCCGTCGCGAACGGCAGGTTTTGCGTTGTGGTCGAAGACGGCGCTTCGATTGGCGCTAACGCCGTCATTATGCCGGGCGTCCGCATCGGTAATGGCGCGATGATTGCGGCTGGCGCTATTGTGTGCCGTGACGTGCCAGCATGGGCTTTACTGACCCGAGAGGGCGGTCTGGCGATGATTGACGACGAATCCCGGCTGCGTGTGCGTTATGCGCGAGAGCGTGTGGCGCCGACCGCGCCTGAGGCGTTATCGGCGGCTGGGGTGTAATGATTACAATCGCCACCATGTTCTGGGACGCAAACGAGAACTCGCAGTCGTTTTCGCTGTGCTACGACGAATCGTGGGTGGATAAGCTTTATCGCGGCTTCAAACGCAACCTCACCCAGCCGTTTCGGTTTATCTGCTGGGTTGATCGCGAGCGCACTTTCGAGGAAACGGCGATTGAGCAGCGCCTGTTGGTGTCGCCGCGCCCGTTGGATTACGGCGCTTGCCTGGAGCCATATGCGATGAATGAGCCGATGATTATTGTCGGGCTCGACACGCTGGTCACTGGCAATTGCGATCACCTCGCGGACTATTGCTTCACGCACCAAAGGCTGGCCGTTCCGCGCGACCCGATTTTCACGGAAACCGTGTGCAACGGCGTGGCGCTGGTCCCGGCTGGCTGGAGCCATATCTGGCGCGAGCGTCAGCCGCGCATCAATGACATGGAGCGCATCCGCGAAATGTTTTCGCGCGGAGAAATCGACACGCTCGATACGTTGTTTCCAGGGCAGGTGAAAAGCTATCGTTGCGAAGTGAAGGAAAAGAACCGCGACTGTCTCGACAACACACCGGGCGAGTTGGGCGACGCGCGGCTGGTGTACTTTCACGGCCGCGATAAGATGCACGAGATGGAAGACGATCCGCTGATTTGGACGCATTGGATATGAATTACAAAGCACACTATGCCTCACGCCGCGTGCCTACTGGCACTTTTTTTGGCAAGGTATGGCCAACCGAAGCGGCGGCTAGGAAAGCCGCTGCGTTGGAGCTTGGGCTTGAGCCGCTCACTGTGCTTGTCGGTATCGTGGAAACTGACGAGCCAGTCAGTCCGTATGCTTTGGTGGAGGTGGATTAAATGGCCGCCATCACAAACCTCGGCACGCTCAACACCGCTGTCAGTCAGTATTACCCAGACGGCCCGCGCACTGACATTACGGCTGCGATGCTGACGGACTTTCTCAACTTCACGCAGAGCAAGCTCTATTGCGGTGACGGGGTGTCAGAACCGCTGCGCATCCGCCAGATGATCGCGAGCGCCAATCTGACGCCGAATGCTTCCGGCGCGGTGACGATTTCAACTGGCGTCGCCATCGGCTGGCTTGAGTTTATCGAGATCACCCCCGCCACAAACGGGGCTCTGTCGCTGAATTATCTGACCCCATGGGCGTTCCGCAAGCAGTCCTCGCTGCTGGCCGATACCACGCCGCCCGCAACGATCTACACGACCGAGGGCGATTCGCTGCTGGTCGCAGCCCGTTCGTCTGCGACCTTGGCGGCGGTTTGGTATCAGAAATTCACCGCGATGACGCTGGACGCCGACACCGATTGGCTGTTGACCAACGCCCCACAGGTTTACCTGAACGGGCTTCTGGCCGAAGCTTGCGGCTTCTTTGCCGCCCCGGAGGAGCCCGTGTATCGGGCAAAATTCACTAGCGGCGTGGCGGCGCTTAATCTAAACGATAAGCGTGCCCGCGCGTCTGGTGCAGTGGCGTGGGCGCGGCCTAGGGGGGTCGCATAGTTTATGAGCGTAACTGAGGCCACACGCCCTGCGCCGCCGCCCCGTGCGGACACCATTTTTGGTCCGATCACGTTAGAGGAAATGCGCGCCAACGAAGCGCTGATGCTTGGCGTGCTGCCGTTCCTGAAGCGGGCATGTGACTATTCCTGCGGGCGCTTCACGCTCGACCAGGTGACGCGGGGGCTCATTGCGGGCGTGTTCAAAGTCTGGGGCGTACTGCGGGCGCCGGCTGATCTACAGGCGGTAGCGGTTACGGCGATGAATGACCTCTCGCCAACCGAAAAAATCATGGAGATATTCTTGATTGGCGGGCACGGCTATAGCGCCATGCTGAAGCGGGTCGAGACGTTTGAACAGATGGCGGTTCAAGCGCACTGCACAGCCATCAGACTGCACGGGCATAAAGCCTGGGGCCGCACGCTGCTCGGGGAGTGGGACGCGGTTTATCAGAAACCCCTTCGTATGAAGGCCCCCGAGAGCGATGCCCCAACTCGTTAAAATCGATTTCCCGCCCGGCCTCTCCCGCAGAGGAACGCTCTACCAGACCCAAGGCCGCTGGTACGATTCAAGCGAGGTCCGCTGGTTCAAGGGCTCGATGCAGCCGATTGGCGGCTCGACCGCGCGCACTACAAGCGCGATGACCGGAAAGGCCCGCGCTATCACGACGTGGCGGGCTAACAACTCCATTCGCTATATCGGTGTTGGCACGCATTCAAAGCTCTATGCGCTGACGCCATCGCTGGTCGCGCCTGTGGACATTACCCCGGCAGGCTTCACTGCTGGCCGTGCGGATGCGTCGAGCGGTGGCGGCTACGGCGTCGGACTTTATGGCGCCGGACTCTACGGCACGCCCCGGATCGACAACGTCTCAGTGCAAGATGCCAGCATGTGGACGCTCGACGTGTTCGGGCAATACCTCGTCGGCTGCATGAGCGACGATGGCAAGGCTTACGTTTGGACGCTCGATATTTCCGGCCCGACCGTGGCTGCGGCCATGTCCGGCGCCCCGGTCAGCAATTCAGCGCTGGTGGTGACGCCAGAGGCGTTCGTGATGTTGCTCGGCGCGGGCGGCGATCCGCGTAAGGTGCAATGGTGCGACCAGGGCGACTACACAAGCTGGACTCCATCCGCGACCAACCAGGCCGGCGATTTCAATATCCAAAGCAACGGCCGCTTGATGTGCGGCAAGGCCACACGCGGGCAGACGCTGATCTTCACCGACATTGACGTGTACGTGGCGCGCTATGTCGGGCTTCCATACGTCTACACGCTCGACCGCGTGGGCGAGCATTGCGGGGCGATCTCGCGCGGTTGTGCGGTGGCGAGCGATAGCCGCTGCTTCTGGATGAGCCAAGCGGGCTTCTTCATGTTCGACGGCGCGAGCGTCGTGCCGCTCGATTGTGATATCTATGACGGCGTTTTTGGCGATCTGAATTATGTGCAGCGGTCGAAAATTACCGCGCATCTGGTTTCAGAGTTCTCCGAGGTTTGGTGGCATTATCCCTCGGGCGCCTCGACCGAATGCGACACGGTCGCGGTCTATAATTACGACGAAAACACCTGGACGCTGCACCACGATTACGTCCGCTTGGTCGGGGTTGATCGCGGCGTATTCAACAATCCGATCCTGACCACCTCTGACGGCTATCTTTATGACCACGAAAGCGGTGTGGCGTGGGCGGGTACGCCGTATGCCGAGAGCGGGCCGGCTGAGTTGGGGGATGGAAATAACCTGATGCGCGTTCGGCGCGCGATTTTCGATGAGCGGACTGAGGGCGATGTGCAGGTGTCGTTCATTACTCGCGACTGGAATAACGACGCGGACGTGACCTACGGGCCGTATGCGGCGGGGAATCCGGTGTCGGTTCGCTTCAGCGGCAGGGCTGTTAGGCAGTACGTGGAATTTCTAGACGTCGGCCAGTGGGGCGCGCCTCGGTTTGACGTAGCCAATGGGGGGCGCCGGTGACCGAACTAGAAAAGCTAGACGCCGTCGGTTGGGATGTGTCGCTGCAAAACGGCGCCGCGATGCTGCGCCCGAAAGGCTGCATGCCTGACGTGGGCTGGGCGCGCGTAAATTTGAATGCGGACGGAACGCTTCATCTCGTGACCGAGCGATCTGACTTTCACCGCAAACTGCGGAATATTTTGAACGCAGCGCCTGTCGTTTCCGACGGAGACTATCAACCGCGCGTATATGGCGCATGAGCTTCCCCGTCGCACCCCCGCAATACAGCCAGCAGGATCAAACCTCGCTTCGCCGCGAACTGGCTGAGCTTGAGGCGAAGGTGCAGAAAAAGGGCGAGCAATACGTGCCGCCGCGGCTGATTATGACCGACACCAGCGACGGCAAGCAATATGTTGTGACGCTGACGAGCGGCGCGCTGGTGTTTACGGCGCTATGAACAAGAAATTCGCCCCCCTCGAACTGCTCGCGCCATCGTGCCGCCGCCCGACCGTGCTTGCAGCGGATTTGGTTGAACAGCTTGAGAGCAATCGCGCCCAGCTTTGGACGGACGACAATTCAGCCATTTTCACCGCGATAACGGACTATCACCGCAGCAAGGAACGCGTGATCGAAGCCGGCCCCGCTGGCGGCGATTTGAAAACAATTCTGCAGATGGTTCCGGGAATTGAGACTTGGGCGCGCGCCGTTGGCTGTACGCAAGCACACATCACTATGTCGCGGCGCGGCTGGATGCCGGCGCTGAAGACGCTCGGATTTGAAGAATACGCGACGATTATGCGCAAGGTTTATGAGTGATGGGTACGACCGGCGGGAAGCAAAAGTCCAACACAACGGCGACCACGGTGCAGACGCCAAGCACGCCGTCATGGCTGTCGCAGCCGTATCAGCAATATGCGTCGAGCGTTGCGGCGCTGCCGCAGGATGCGTCGCTTTACACCACGCCTGCGACCGCAAACCAGACGCAGGCTTTTGCCCGCGCCGGCGCAATGAGCGGCGCCGATCCGACCGCTGGCGCACAGACCGCGACCGGCGGATTGCTGAATTGGACACCGCAAGCGGTGACGGCGGGGCAGCTCCGCGATACCGATCTCAGCGCATACATGAATCCGTACGAGCAAGACGTTATCAATTCGACCGTCGATGATTTCAGCAACGCCAACGCCATCGGCCTCAACCAATTGCGCGCATCGACACCGACTGGCGCTTTTAACGGCTCGCGCGCGGGCGTCGCGGAAGGCGCGCTGACGAGCGGCAATACGCGGTCGCTGGCGCAATTGATCGCCTCCCTGCGGTCGAACAATTACGGGCAGGCGCAGGCGTCGGCTCTGACCGATATTGGCAACCGCTTCTCAGCCGATCAATTCAACAGCCAGCAGGACGCGCAGGGCGCGCAATTCAGACTTTCGGCAGCCGATCAACTCGCACGCCTCGGGCTCGCGGGCTCAGCCGATCAGCGCGCCGGCATCCAACAGCAAGCCGATCTCGGCGCGCAGGAACGCGCTATCGCGTCGGAAAACAATCCTTACATCGCCCTCCTCAACCTTCTGCAAACGCAAGGCGGCTTGCTGGGGCAAGTGCCGATCGACGCCTTCACCGGCCAGACGCAAACGCAAACCGGCCAGACCCGCACCAGCACGAATGCTGGCCTGCTGTCGCTGCTCGGCACGATGGCACAAGGCGCGGGCTCGATGATGCCGAGCGGCGGAGGCAAGGGCTAAATGTTCTGGATACCCCTTCTCGCCAAGATTGCCGCCGGTATCGGCCAGGGCGCGGCGGCCGTCGCTCCCGCCGCTGGCGGTACGGCTTCAGCCGTTGGCGCGGGCGCCGCAGCGGCCGGGACCGCAGGCGGTGGTTTGCTGAGTGCGGCGGCGCCGATCGCTGCCGGCGCGGCTAAGGGCGCGATGACGGTGGCGCCAGTCGCGAGCGGCACAAGCGGGCAGCTCGGCGCGGCGGCGGGCAGGCTCGGCGCATCGCAGAGCGCGGCCAATACTGGGCTACTTAGCCGCTTCCAGCAGATTCAAAACAATCCGAATTTTCAGCGCTTCCAGCGCATGTCGCAGGGCCAGCAAGGCGGCGGCCAGCAACAGCCGCAAGAGCAAGACCTCGGAACCGCTCAAGCGCTCGCACAAGTTCTGGCGTCGATTCAAGCGCGCCAGATGCAAGCGCGCCAGAGGCCGGGCGCGGGCGGCGCGGGCGGCTACGGCGCCGGCAATCCGTTTATCGTGAGGGGCGGTTGATATGCCTCTGAACGTCAACCCAATCATTGCGCAATTGATCGCCGCGCAGGGCGCGAATGGCGCCCAGCCGCAGTCGCAAGGTCAAGGCATGGGCTTTAAGCCCGCCGCCCAGCCGCAACGCCGCGGCGGGCTATTGTCGCGCTTGCGCTCCGTTGTGACCCCAGAGCGGTTGCAAATCTTCGGCGCAACCCTTCGCGACATCGACACGGGCGGCAATTCGCTGGACGAGGTGTTGCAACAGATCGAAGCGCAGCGGCAGCAGGAAATTCAGAATACCTGGCAGGATGAGGGGCGGCTGCGCCAGCGGATGGAGTGGAAGCAGGGGGACGCCCAGAGGGCGCAGCAGCAGCAATCGTTTGCGCAAATCCGCGAGACATTGCCAGAAAACCAGCGCGCATTGTTCGACGCCAATCCGCAAGCTTTCGTAAGTCAGCGCATAGAGCAGACGCAGCCCGGCCAGTGGCAAGCCGGATATGGGCGCGCATACCGCATTAACCCAGACGGCACGACTGAAACTGGCGGTTCTTTGCCGGTAGCGCCACGCGGCTCTGCGCTGTCTGGCCCTGGGTGGAGTGATAATGCAGTAGATGCGGCTGTCAGTCAGATGCTGGTTAACGGCGGGCGCATTCCGCCGAACGTGCGCGACTCGCGCGCCATTGCCCGCATCTGGGATGCCTATGGTCGGCGTATGGATGAAACCGGCAATACGGCAGGCGCTCAGCAAGCGCGCGCCGCTGCCAATCGCGCGAACTCTAACGCGCTGTCAGATGCGCGCACTCGCCGCGAACGGGCAGGCTCGGCGGAACGCGGCATGCTCGATGCGCTGCATCGCGCGCGTGGCCTTTCGGATCGGGTTCTTCGTTCTGGCTCGCCGTTACTTAACGTGCCGATTAATGAGTGGGGCACGCGCGCTAGCGGCAATCCAGACCTCGCAGCCTTCCGTGCTGCTGCGCTGTCTGCCGCAACAGAATACGCGCGCATTATCCAGGGGAGCGGCCAAGCGACGGAAAGTCTGACGCGAGAAGCGCAAGAAATGCTCAGCATGCACTTGACGCCGCAGCAATTCGCAGCGGTTCAAGCTGTGCTTGAGTATGATGCGCACCAACGCACGGCGCGGATGCTGGAAGAAGAGCAGTCGCTTCTTTCAGATATTGGCGAAGGCACGGTCTCCGCGTCGCCAGAGTGGACGCCAACAGATGCGCCCCCGCCAGTTACCGGCGCGCGCTCACGAAACCTTGCGCCTGGCGAATATGATCCGTTTACTGGGCAGCCACGGCGACCAGCGCAAAGCGGCGCACCCCCGCCACCCCGCGTCATCCAATACGATTCGCGAGGTCGCCGCGTTCAATGACCAAGCGCGCGCAACTCGCAGACGGAACCATTTTGGAGTTCCCCGATGATACGCCAGACGCGGTGATGGATCGTGTCGTTAGGCAGCATGTGCAGGGCGCGCGGGCGGCGCAGCGCCCGGACTGGCGCACGCAAGCCGCTGGCGCACTCGCCAATTTTAACCACGGCCTATTCTTCGGTGGTGACGATGAAATCACCGGCGCCCTAGCGGCTGGCGGTCGCGGCATCGACGCGGCGATTCATGGGCGCAACCCGATCGAGGCGGCCGGCCAGGGTTTTCAGGAGCAGTCCGCGAACACCAACACGCTGCGGCGTGACTTTCTTGAGCAGCATCCGAATGTTGGCAATCTAGCTCAAGGCGTTGGCATGGCTGCGCCCGCAGCGTTGACGTTGGGCTCTGTCGCTGCGCCATCTGTAGTGGAGGCGGGCGCGCCGGCTGCGCGTGGCTTACTGGCGCGCACGGCGGCTGGGCGCGGCCCTGCTGCATGGGCGGCGCAGACCACGCAGGGCGCGGCTGGCGGGTCAGCAGCAGGCGGCACGTATGGCTTTCTCGACGCCGAGGGCGGCTTTGACGATCGCATCAATCGCGGCAACGAAGGCGCGGTTTTCGGCGGGCTTCTCGGCGCTGCCGCCCCGACCGCCGTTAATGTTGTGCGCGGCGCTTCCGATCGACTGGCGCCGCTTGTGCCGGCGATCCGCCAGCTTCTCGAACAGACGCCCATGCCAGAAGCAAACACGCTAGGCGCTATGGGCGGCAATCTCCGACGCCGACCGCCACAGCCACGTGCACCAACGCCGCCATCAATTCCAGGGGCGGCGATCAACCGGATCGATGCAGCCGCGCATCGCAACGAAATGTCACCAGAGGACGTAGCGGCGGCGTTCCGCAACGCACGCGAAAACCCGCAAGGGCAGGTGACGGCTGATCTGCTTGGTGACGCCGGCACGCGGATGCTGCGTCCGATTGTGCAGGCGCCGGGTAAGAGCGGCGGGCTGGCCGAAACAGTGGTGCATGCCCGCGCAACCGCGATGCCTGACCGCATCCTGAGTGATTTGAACCGGAGGCTGCGTGTGAGCGAAACCCCAGAAGAAGCCCTGGCGTCACTCGGCAAGCAATACGAGGATGCCTCGGCTAACCTTTACCGACCAGTGTTTGCGCGTCCTGTTTCAACAGAAAGCCGCGCCGGGCTTGCGCGCGCTTTTGAGCCGTTCGTTGACGACCCGGTGATGATTGATGCGATGGCCCGCGCCGATCGCCTGTTTGCGCGCGACCGCCGCTTAGGGCGCGTCTCTGGCCAAGCCGACGATAATTTCGCGCGCTACGCCCATTACGTGAAGCTCGGCCTTGACGATGCGGCTAAGTTTGCAGCGACGCCAAACGGCGGCGCTATGTCCACCGAGCTTGGCGGCATCCGCGCCATGCGACGCCAGCTTATCGAGGCGATAGACCAGAATGTGCCGGGCTACCAGGCCGCCCGCGCGCGCTGGGGCGGGCTGGTCGAGGCGGAGCAGGCTCTTGAAGAGGGCGCAACACTTATTCGCCAGAACAGTCGCACCATTGCGGCGCGCATGGCGGAGATGACGCCGTTTGCGCAGTATCATGCGCGTGTTGGGTTTGCGCATGAGATTGCAAACCGCCTCGGGTTGCGCGGAAGTGTTAACGGCAATCGAAACGTAGCTGAAGCGTTGGGCTCGCCGGAGATGCAAGCGCGCGTTGCCGCGATGTTTGATAGCCCCGAGCAAGCCGCGCAATTCCTAGACACTCTGAACACGCAAAATCGCCTAATGCGCAACGCCAGCAAGTGGGTTGGCGGCTCTACCACGTATTCCAATTTTGCGCACGGTGAAGATAATGCGATGGGACATATCGCAGAGGCGGCTGGCCACGCAGCACGCGGTGATCCTGGTCGTGCCGTGCTGGGGCTCGGCCGGCAAGTCGGTAATTTCCTCTCCAATAACGCCATCGAGCGCGGCAACGACCAGGCCGGCGCGGCGCTGCTGCGCCAGGTCGATACCCCTGACTCGCAAGCCTTCGCTGACGAGGTTGTGCGCCTGCTTCGTGAGCGCGAGCGGGGTCGCTCTGTAGCGGGCGCCTTCTCTCGCACCGCAGGCGCTGTGGCCCCCGCAAACGAGGCGCTGCGCCGGAAAGGAGAGCGCCGCTAAATGGGCGACCTTCCGGCATCGTTGCAGCGTGCGCGGGCGGCGGCTACGGGGCGTAACGGACGCCGCGCCGAAAGCGGCACGCGTTCGAGTGGCTACTACGCCCCCCGCAACACCCGTGCCCCGTTGCCTGTGTCGCCCGGCAACCAGCCGCCGATTCCCTACGAGCGGCCGTTTGAGTTGCCGCGTTTCCGCGAGCCCCGCCAAGACTGGCGCGACATCTGGCGTCAAACCGAAGACGCCACCATGGCTGGGCTTGTGGACGCGACTCAGAAGCTCGCCCTCCCCGAGCATTACGGCGGCGGCGCGCCGCTGCTAGCCGAGATCGGTTTGGAAGCGACCGGCATTCCTGCGGCCATCCGCGCCGGCACGGACGCACGCCAGGGCAACTGGGGCGGCGCCGCGCTGAATATGAGCGGGGCGATGCTGGCTGGGCTGGGGGCTGTGGAGGGTCCGGTAGTGCACCGGGCGCCCGGGTTGCTCGCGCGGGAGGCGCCCACCGAAGCGCTTACGAGCGTGAACCGCCCGCCGCCTAGAACACTGACCCGCGCTGGCGACGGCTCAATCCTGCCAGAGCGTCCGCGGGAGCCGTTTCGGCAAAGCTTCTCGGGCGGGTCGGATGATTTGATGGATGCAGCGACCAGAGACGCGACGCGGGGGCGCAGCACGCCGATGGCGCAAACCGAGGTGCTTGCTGCGGGTGGCGATGGCTTGCCACCGCGACCCAACACGGGAGGTGGTGGCGCTGAAACATTACCTCCCGGCGCGCTGCGCGAGATTGACGATTTCTATGCCTCGGTAAAGCTTCCAGCCAGCGGCGTGCATCGTTTGGAAGACGTGCTTGATCATCCGGCACTGTTTCGGGAATTCCCAGAATTGCGCGGGGTAGAAGTCCGCATCGGAGACATGGGCGAGTTTGCTGGCGGAAGAACCGAAGGGCGAACAATAAATTTGGAGCCGCGCTTTATTGGCGAGATGTGGGGCACGGACGCCAAGTCCACACTGCTGCACGAGGTGCAGCACATCATCGACAAGGCAGAGGGTCGGGTTGTTCAAGGGGGCACGCCGGATTGGATCACGCGCAACGTTGCGCGCAACGGCCATCTCGGTCCGGCGCGCGACATGTACGAACGCCTCGGCACAGAGCAGACTGCGTTCGCCACGCAGCGCCGCGCTAACATGACCGCCGCAGAGCGCGCGGCTAACGATCCTTTCACAAGCGAGCCGCTCGGTTATCGGAAAGTGCCGTGGCTTCGGCGCATGTTCGGCAAAGAAGGCAAGCCGTATGAGCTTTATCCGCTTGACCGCCCGCGCTTGGCGGAGATCACAAGCGATGGCTTGCCACCACGACCCGACGCGGGAGGTGATTGGCGTGAGCACCTTCGCACGCAAGGCTTTGATGTTGATCGCCCGCTATATCACGGCACGGGTGCGGAATTTGATAATTTCGATGCGTCTCGCGGCGGGCAGAACTTCGGCGGTCGCGATTCACGTCTAGGGGTTTCGCTTACTTCTGAGCCCTGGAATGCGTCCGACTATGCGCTGGACACTGTGCACAAAGGAGGCGCGCCAAATGTCCGGCCAGTGTTTGCGCGCGGACGCTTCAAGGATGTAACCGAGCGCGAGCTTGCCGCTGTTGCCGGTGAGGAAATGCCAGTTGCTGAAGCGATGGCCCGCGCCTCCGAACAAGCGCGCGCTGAAGGATTTGACGGTCTCGCCGTTCACGGTGTGGCGCGCGGGCAACCGACAATCGAATACAAGGTTTTCCCTGACGCTGATGGTGGGTTCAGCAACATCGCCCCGCGTTATGGCCGCTCGCCATCACCTCCTGACAGAGGAAACGCTGGCGCAGCCATCGGCGCGTTCGGTGCTGGCGCGGCTGCCAGTGATTCCGACGCCAAACCGGACGGCGCCAAGCGCAACCTAAGCTTCGCGGATTTCGCCCGCGCGCCGGAAGCGTTTCCACAAGTGAACGACGCCAGTCGCCGCACTGAGCTTGGCCGCAACCCGGCGCCGCCTCAACAGCATGGGTCTGTCACCTTGCCGCCCTCGCTCCAATTGCGGCCAGACGCAAACCAGCAGCCGGCGCTGATGGGGCCTGGCGGTTACGCGTGGGCGCCGCCGCCCGAGCCTGCACCTATGCGTGTGCCGTTTTCGGTGGCGGCTGGCTTGGATCGTAAACCTTATGGCGACGACTTCGCCGCTTGGTCGAATGCGCTGAACGATTCGTTCGCGCCGCCAGCTCGGGATTTGCCGCGCGCGCCGCAGGGGTATCTTCCGTTACTTTCGCGCGAGCCGTCCCGCGCCCGCGGCGGGCCGACGCTCGACAATGGTAAGCCGGTGAATTTGCCGCCGCTGCTTGTGCCGATGGATCAGGAAGGCAATTACGCGCCGCCCGGCAATATGGACGACGCCCAGGACTGGCGAAACGCCCAAAACGTGGCGGCGGCTCAGGCGCAGCTTGCGCGCTGGAAAGAACAGCAGCGCCAGCACATGAGCTTAGGCGGCTTACTCGCCTCGCTCACCCAACGTCAGAAGCCGAACCCATGACTCCAGGAATTGTAATCGCAAGGGATGGTGGTTTCTTCGGTGGTGAGCCGCCCCTCACGGTCGGTATAGATCACGCCTTTGCGGTTCGCGATGGTGCAGATCACCTCACGTTCTGGGGGCGTGATGTGGCCGTAAACGACCGGCGCGATGGCGGGGTCTTGTGGAGCATGCGCCTGCTTCGGGCTGCCAAATTCAGCAACCGCACTCACAAGCACGACCGTCGCCAAGCAGGCCAGCAGGAGACCTTCGATAATTGTGATTCTCATGGCGCACGTCCTAAAGAAAACGGCCCGCCCTGTGAAGGGCGAGCCGTTGTGAATTCAACTAAAGAGCGGAACGACCTTATCGGTTTTCGCGCCGGTCTTTGGCGCCGGCTTCTTCGCCTTGTTGCGCTTGCGGGTGGCGGCGGCTTTTTTGCCGGCAGCGACCGCTCGCCAGTGGCGGCGTTCTTCCTCGGTGATCGGCGCTGGGATTTTCAAACCGGCGCCGGTGGCGAGCACGCTCTGGAGGAAGAAAGAAACCCAGAACTGCGCGTCAAGGATGGTCAGGCTGGCAGCTGGCTTCACCAGCCGTTCCTGAGCCGATTGCCGTTCGTCGCGATCGGCCATCATATCACCGGCCAGATGCTGGTCGATGCCATAAGCGGGCGAGGCGATGTAAGCCGCCCAGGCTTGGTCAACCGCATCCTTCTTGAGCGAGGAGCCCAGGAAGAGGATCGGGATGACCAAGAAGGCGCACGACACCGCGCGAGCCCAGGAGGCGCGCTTGGCGACGTGGGGGCGCTCATCGTCTTTGAGGCCGCCCGCGATGGTGGCGAAGGTGAAGGCGAGAATGGCGCAGATCGCGCTGAGGGCCGCAAGCAGGTAGCCCGAAACGTGATCCAGAACGCTGTGATACGCGCCGATGCTCGACTTGGTTTCGAGGATCGCTGCGTACACCAGCAAGGCGACGGCGAGGCCGATGGTCTTAACAAGGTGTTTCATGGCGGGGTCTCCGGTAACCATGCCTGTATGGTATACCCCAGATATGCCCCTTGTCAAGTGGGTATACCCCATACTATAACGGGGCATGGCAAAAACGAAGAAACGGGAGCGCTCCGAAGCGCAGATCGCGGCCGAAGCGGCGTATGCCGCCACGCACAAGGTCATCCAAGTCAACGTGAAATGGAAGACTGCTGCGGACGTGGCCGCTTTCAAGAAGCTGCGCGACCGATTCGACGGCGTCAGCGACAGCGGCATCGTGCGGCTCGCTATCAAGAAATTATCGGGAGCGAAAAACTAACTCCTCCCATGCGGAGGATTGCATGACCACCCCAACCACCAATTACGCCTTCGGCCAGCCCACAGTCGGGGCAGATGCTGACGTTTGGGGCGCGCTGCTCAACACGATCTTCGTCAGCATCGACAAGCTTATGGGTTCGGTTACCACGACCGGATCAGGTGCGGCCTATGTGCTCACCACCGGACAATCTTTGTCAGCCTATGCGACCGGCCAGCGCTTCCGCATCAAGGCTTCCTTCACCTGCAACGCCGCCGCGACAATCAACGTTGACGGCCTGGGCGCAAAGAACATCACCAAGAACGGCACGACCGCGACTGTCTCCGGCGATATCGTGTCCGGGGTTGTGTACGACCTGACTTATGACGGGACGCAATTCCAAGCGCTCAACGTTGTTGGCGTCGGCGCTCAGCCACTTGACGCCAAGCTCTCCGCCATCGCCGCCCTGACCTGGGCCGACGACCGCATGCTGGATTTGACCGGCACGTCATCGATCGCGGTTGTGACTTACGCGACGGTGTTGAGCAACATCGTGGCGGTCGCTAAGGCTGGCGATACGATGAGCGGCAATCTGTCCATTACAAAGGCTGGTACTGCCAACACGTCGCTGACTGTTGGTAATGCCAACAACACTATCTCCGCTTTTGTGGACAATGATTATTCGGGGCTTATTCAATCTGCAAATGTTCCGGTGATTTTCTACAACAACAACACGGAACGTTTCCGACTCGATGCTGGCGCTTCAGTGCAGTTTACTGCGGACATTTACTACGCCGGGGTAACGACGCCATTTTCTGCCGGTAGCGTAGGTTATCGCGGCGCTGGCCCCGCAAACGTAAAAACAGCCGACTACACCACGGCAATCACTGACGAAGGCCATGCGCTCGACATGAACAGCGGCTCTGCGCACGCGATCACGATCAAGGCGACGACGCACACCGCTAACGCGGAATTGTTCGGTGTGAACATGGGCGCTGGCGTGCTGACGTTGACGCGCGATACTGGTGTGACCTTTCGCGATGGCGCCGGCGCGAACGCAAACCAGACGGTCAATCAGTATCAACAATGGTACGCGCGGCGCGATCCATCGACTGATAACCTTTGGTATGTGCGAGTGTCATAAACATGGGTCACGCACGCCTTCTTGCCGCCCTTGGCGCGCCTTACGGCTCACCCAACTGGGGCGATATCAGCGAAGCTGATGACTACGGCAACAATGCTGGGAGCGCCTTCACTGCCGGCGGCACACGAACGATCACTATTACGATTTCATCGAAAACCGGCGCTGCCTCGGCCATAATTAACCCGAACATCAACGGCGTCCCTGGCAGCGGCTTGGCTGTGTCGAACGGCGCCAATACCAGCTTTAGCCATCCGGTGGGGCAGTCGTGTTACTTTGAAGTAAACGCTAGCGGTACGCCGCCGCAAGTCATCAATTTCACGGTCACGGTTTCGATTGCCGGCGTCCCCATTGATACGTTCACGGTTGGGCTACAGGCGGTATGAGATATGACGGCGCCAAAGACAGAATGGAGAAGGCCGAATGGAAGGTGATGTGATGGAGGTCGCGGAGGCAGTCGGCGCGCTAGAGGTCGCCGTGCATGCGGTTCTCGACGACCCCGTCGTGCAGGAGCGGCTGGTTGTCCACGACGGCAACGGCTGGCTGATCGCCATCGGCGCGCGGCCTGGCTGGCGCACGGTGTCAGGGCACACTGGAATTGAGACGATGCCGGACGATGCTGTGGCGTTGGCGTACGGGTTGGTCGCGGATTTGAAGAAGCAGGTGGCGAGAGAAGCGAATGAACAGGCCCTACGTGTCGAAAGCGATAACCTGGCTCTGGGCGGAAACAATCGGCCCGACGCTGGAGACGGAGACGGGGGATCACTATCGGGGAGCGCTGGGCCGCTGGTGGATGAACGGCAAGCGGATGACGCCGGGCCAGGAGAAGGCCATGAACCTGATTCTGGCGACGCTGACGGCGGAGGCGGTGCAGGCGATGGCACAGCAGAGGGCGAAATCCTGTACGCCGACGAGCAGCCCTACGAGCCGCCCCCATCCTACGACCCGCCAGTCGTCGAGCACGAACCCGCAGCCGAAGAAGACCTAACCCCAGGCTCCCCGAGCGTCGCCATCTTCGGTGACGATCTCCCGACCAATCGCCTGATCCGCATCGGCCAAATCGATGAGGTCGAAGCCGAGCTGCTGACGCAGCTTCAAGAGGGCTGGACCGTCGAGGAGTTCGCCAGCCTGCAAAACCTCATTCAGCGCATCGGGCGCGGCGAGGCGTCCGACGACCCGGAGGCGCGGGCGCGGTTCAATGCGATCTCGGAACGATCGCAGCAAATGTCGCGGGTGCAGTCTTTTGCGCGCGACCGCAAGGCGGCGGTGCGGATTGGCGACCGGGAGTTTGTGGAGGGGTTTAACCCGGAAAGTGGTTGGCCGCAGTTCTAGCGGCGGACCGCGAACGGGGCTAAGGAAGGGGCGGGCTGATGACAGACGAAAGTGCATTCCACCGGGCGCCGCGCCCGCTGATCGGCTGGGCGCTGGCGCTCCTGGCGCTTACCTGCGTCGCGTTTGTCTGCACGGTGCTGTTTGCCGTGGCCATGGGCTTCCTTAAGACCGCCGCACAGGGCCAAGGCGTGCCGGACATGACCGGTGGGCTCGCCATCATCATCACCGCTCTGGCGCCCGTCTGCGCGGCTGGGGCGCAGTGGATGCACACCCGGTCGGCGGAACGGCGGATACAGATTGGGGTCTCGGAAAGGCAGGGCGCGCCGGTCGCACCCCCTTTCGACTCGGCGGCGGCTTCCGCTGGGCCGCGTCCGGGGGATTCGCCGTGATCCCCAAGTTAAGGGCCTTCATCGCCAAGTTATGGGCTCTTCGCCCATGGGCGCCTAAGTTCGATGGCTGGGGTACAGCGCCTCAAAACGAGGAGCACGCGCGCTACCGCCGCGACTATGTCGAAGCGCTGAAAAGCCTCCCCGGTCTGCCGCGCGGCAACGTGTTCGTGGAGACCGAGCGCTTCCTGCTGGTCGGGCATCTGCTGACCGGGCTGCACAATTACGGCGACGATCCGGTGCTGCCGCCTCGGATTCGTACACGGGTTGTTAACGTTCCACGTGAAGCAAATCAGCCGGCGATTCGCGGGCTGTTTAGCGGCATGGCGCAAGCCGGCGCTGGACCCATGGCGCTACTCGCCAACCCCGTCGCCATCGGCGCGCTCTGCTTCGCCGTCCCCGCCGCATGGGGCGCGGTGGATCACGCCATCGGTAAGGCGCGCCTCAACCACGCCAAGCATGAGCTTGCCGAGACTCAGGCGCGGCTGCGGTCGTTCGAGGAGGCGCTGTCGCTTGAACGCACGGCCCGCAATGTCGAGCACGCGGCCTTAGCCGCGTCTGGCGCAGAAACGCGCCGCCTCAACCAATCACTTCAACAGGTACGAGCCCAAGCGCGTGCGCGCGAACGGAGATTGAATCATGCGGCTCAGCAGATTGTTAGCGGTGGCGAGCCTCCCGCTTGGGATAGCATCGTGCGGGACGACGCAATTGCTGCACCGCCAGCCCCCGCCGATAGTGGCGGGCCCGGCGGTTAATGTTCCAGCGGAATGTGAGCAGCTTGCGTTGCTGCCCGAGCAGCCGGACGCGCATGTCATGCCGGCGCTGCCCGCTGCCGCTGATCCAACTTACCTCACGGCACGGATGCAGCGCGCGGAATTGGCCGCGATCGATCTGGCGGCGCAGCGCGACAGCGAGCGCACGGTGCGAGTCGCGAACGCCACCGTGCAGGATCGCTGCGCGGCGTGGGCGACGCGGACTAGGGCGGAGCAGGAGGCGTGGGTGCTGTCGCACGTCGAAGGGGGGCGCTGATGTGGCCGTTCAAGAAACGCTATGTAACCGTAGCATCGGTTAGGCAGCCGCAGCCCTCTTTTTCGTCTCTGAAAGAAAAGCCTTGGGCTAAACATGCACTCAAAAAGTGGCAGGAGTTTTGTGCGGAAAATGATGTGAAAATGGTCGATGACGCTCTGGCTATAGAGCGATTGTTTTTGCATTGGCACGAAGCCTTGGAGCGAAATGAACCCAAGGTAACCATCTACATTCCATTTATTTCAATGGATCAAAAACATAACCCGCGACACTTCAACGAGAGGCTTACCAGAGAGGAACTTTTAGGCGAGGCGCCGCCATGATCGGCTGGATAATCGTCATCGCGTGCATGGTCACGATTTTCGCGGTCATCATTCTCATGCGGCATAAGGACTAGATGTGACTGAAGGCGGGGGCTTTTTGAACGAACAGCTTGTCAAGCTGATCCGCGCCGATGGCGCGAACGAGGCGCGGCTGAACGCGACCGATAAGGCGATTGAGAAGATCGCTACCGAAATGAAAGACGGCTTTGCGCGGCAGGAAATGAAGACTGCCGAACAGGTCAACCACATTCGCGGCGAGATGAAGATTATCGACGAGCGCCAGGCGCGGCAGCGCGAAACCGACATGACCGCGATTGAAGCGCGCATGGTTGAAATCAGCGCTGCCGCTCTGGGCTTTCAATCGCGCCTGACCCGTGTCGGGTGGGCTATCATAGCGGCGGTGATCGCCGCGGCAGTCGCACAGACCGCGCTCGGTCCTGGCCTCGCGCAGATGGCTGGTCACGTCGGCCAAACGCTAATGCAAGGGCAATAACCAGAATGAGTGAGAGCAACAACATTGCGGGCGAAGGTATGGGCGGCGAGGAACGCAAGCCATTCTGGCGGAAGGCTTATGACGGATGGGCTACGTGGCGTGATGGCTCGGAGTACCGGAAGGCCCTCCGCGCCGCCGCGAAACCGCACGACCCGCCAGGCGTGACCGTGCCGCAGTGGCTGGTCAATTCCGCCAAGGCTGCCGGCTGGATCGCGATGGCGACTCTGGTTTACTTCTTGTGGATATTCACACTCGACATTGCCGGTGATCAGTCCGAGGCGCTGCACATCACGCATGCCGGGACGTGGGTGGGCGAGGTGCAGTTTTTCTTCCCCCTCATCATCGGTTTTGTGTTCATCGCGGTCGGCGTGCCGTTCTTCGCCAAGATCATCATCCCGATTTTCATCAGCTTGGACTGGCGCACCAACCTTTGGCCCAAAGCGTGGTCACTGGTGCTGGTGCTGGCGTTTAGTTTCGTCGTGTTCGCCGGGACTTTCTCGGTCCAGGGCAAGACGATCATGGAGCACGGACGCGGTGCGGCCGTGGCGGTGGCTGAGGTGAACAATGGGCGGGCGGCAATCCAGGCCGAAATTGACGGCATCGATCACAATTTGCAGCAAGCTTTCAACAACCCGAATCGCATCATGGCGCAGGCCGCCAGTGTTGGCGCCCTCGGCGGTGCGGAGGCGTGGGAGCGCGGCTACGTTGCGCAAGCTCGCAGAACGAACGACCCCCGCCTGCCCCTGCTTGAACGGGCTACAGGAGCGGCACAGGCCGCACATGACGCCACGGTTAGGCAGACGCAATTGCGCCAGCAACTCGCCGCCGCACCGGTCGCTGAAAGCGTACAGGCCACGGTCACGACCGCAGGCACGTCTTGGATTGCGTCGACCCTCGACTGGCTAGTCGGCGCCCGCGCCATCCTGCTTAGCTTGGTGATGGACGTGGTTTGCCTGCTGATGCCGTGGATCGCGCTACGGCTGGAGCAGACCCGCAACCGCCAACTTGGCCAAGCCGAGGACGCTTACGCCTCGCGCTGGCCTGCCGTCCCTGATATGTCCTCGCCCGATAAGCCTGGCCACATGAGCCGCGAAGAGGTGAAGCAAAACACCGTGCCGATGGACGCCAATTACAAGGGCGATCTTCTCTACGACGAAACCGGTGCGGAGATGGCTTGGGTCGCTGGCCACGTTCGTCCGAAAGATGGCAAGTGGATTCCGGGGCATTACCGGAAGACCGGCTCGCGCCGCAAGCAGGAGATTGCGGTTGAGTATGAGGGCCGGAGCTTTACGGCGGGGGATGTGGTGGAGAAGGTGCGGGAGTCAGGGCGGCCTGCGCAAAACAGCGATGGCATCCTGAGTGCTGCGGATGAGCAGCAAGAGCAGCCTGAAAAACAAGAACGGCACGAGACCGACACAGCAGACGATAACAACGAAAGCGAAAACACCGAAGGCGCCCTCAACCGGCATTCCGATTCCCCTTCCGATTTCGACCTCCCCGACCTCACCGAAGCGGAGGCTGAGGAGGCGTATGGTGACGAACCTGAAACGGCCCCTGAAACGGCCCCCGAGGCGGAGGGCGATGAATTAGAAGCGACGACGCTGAAAGACCAAGGCGCCGAGCAGGCCGAGCAAGCCGCAATAGAGCAGAACGGCGAGAGCACCGAAACCACAGATCAGCAAATCGATTACGTCCATGACGAGCCTCTTGTTGAAACCACCGCTTTAACCCCTCCGGGCTACTACGATCCTAAAGCCGTTCGCGCACGCGCATACCGCGCTGAGTTGGAAGAACTAGAAGCCGCCAAATAACCCCACCCCCACGGAGTCTTGAAAATGGAAACCATCGTCGTCCTAGCCGCCGCCCTGTTCGTGTTCGGTCTCGCTTTGTGGGCACTCGAACGCATTCCGCTGCCGGCACAGCCCGCCTGGATTCGCCGCGCGCTTGAGGTGCTGGTGGCGATCATTGCTTGCTACTGGTTGTGGCTGCATTTTCTGCCGAAGTAACCTCTTGGCTCGGGAGGTGATCTCCGGTCGGGATTTCAGGCTCACGATAGGCTTGGCTGGCCCAGCGCGCCTTAGCGCCCATGCGCGCCATTTCCGAACGTTCCTCTGCGGTCATCATAGAAGTGCGCGCGCGCGACCTCCAGCGGGCCGCCCTGACGGCGCTTTGCGCTTGCCACTCAAGCATCGCTTCCTCCGTCAGGACCGCTTAGAGCGGCCACGATAGCGCGGAAGAATTTGGCGTCGCGCGCAAAATGCTCGGCAATGCGCTCCATGCCGCCCGCTTTTGCCATCGTGACCTGCTGGTCGCATTCGGCAATCTTCATGTTGCACCACGCCACCATTGCAATGGTTTTGTTGCTGACCGTCATTCCGCGACATCCTTATCCGGGCTATTGCGGCGCGTACTGCGCCGCCAACCCTCTTGTGTGTCGCGAAGTTGGTTGCGCGCCGCCTGAAGCCGAAAAGCCGCGCGATCAAATTCGTCAAAATCAATGTCAGTCGCTAAGACCATGTCCAATTCCCGCTGCATGCTGTCTAAGTGTCTGTTGGCTGCGCGAAGTCGATGCCGCCACGATAGGGTAGACCAATCCATTAGCAGTTCATTCGCCGCGCTCCTCGCGGAGTTTGCGGGCATGGTCGAGCACTTTCATTTTGCCCATCTCAAGGAGCCACAGCGCGTCGGCGCCGTCCGCGAATGAAATATTCGTGTATTCGGTGTCTTCCTTCGTCCACCCCACAATGATGACGCGCGTCAGTCTGCCCTTAGCGTTTTCAAGAACGCGATCGGGGTCTAAATCCTCGTTGCTCAGCCAGGGGAAGTCGATCACTTCGGCTTCAGCCATCATCTCTCTCCATAGCTGCCGCGTTGAGGAGGTGATTGCTGGTCATGGCGACAGCCGCTCTAGCGCCAATTCAACGAGCGCGACGCGCGAAGGCAGGCCGAGTTTCTTCACGGCCTTGTCCACGCGCTTTGCAAGCGGCGGTTCAAGCCAGATAGGGGAGCGCTTGGCGCGCTCCCCTTCGTGCTTCTGGTGGGCGCGGCGTTGGGCTTCAGACGGGGGCATCGGTCGCCTCCGTGCGTGCGCGAAACTCTGCGATAGCGGCAAGGTTCGCCTTGGAGCCGTGACGGCCAGCGCGCTTGCCGTAAATGTCGGCAAGGATATTCTTCGCCCGATCACTCAAATTGAGACCGGCGAACGTGCTGGTCTCAAGCTGCTGGGCAATGTCGTGGCAGAACGGAGATGAGGTTTTTTCGCGGAGCGCCGCTATCAGCCATGCGTTGGCGTTCGTGCATGCCTCACGCTGGGCTTCGCGGCTCGCAAATTTTGCGGCCTCGGCGGCGTCGCGCTCGGCCTGACGTTCCGCATCCTTGGCCGCCCACTCGGCGCGAAGTTGAGCGCGCCGCGCGTCAGCCTTTGCCCTACTGCGCTCCCGGCTCACGCGACGGCGCTCGGCGTCAACCTTACGGATCAGCGTTGCATCGTTGGTCTTTTTTACGCACTCGCAGCCAACGGAGAAGGTCTTTCGGTCGGATGAACGGATCAGGAAGTTATTCATGATCGCGATGCCGCAGAGGGCGCACGTCCCGCAGCCGAAGCCGCGCGGCATTTGGCGCAGCGCGTTGTTGTAGGCTTCTGGGTTGGCCTGCTGGAGGGCCTGAGACGGAAGCTCGAAAGTCCCGATGCACTGGAATGGCGCCAAGCCAAGACCCGCCACCTCAAAAACGTGTTCCCGAACCATTTCAGTCATAGCCATGTCGGCCTCCTAATGAAGCCAACATATCGGGTATCCGATACATATGTCAATAGGGCCAACATCACTTATTTGTCCGCGTCTTCCGGCGTGGGGCGCCACTTTTGCGGGTCTATCAAGCCGCGCTCAAACCTCGATACCTCAGACGCCAGCACACCGATGCGTTTGGAGCACTCGTGCATGTTTTCATCGCGGGCAAGACGTTCGCGCCGATGCTCTTGGCCGGCCGCACGCCATGAGTGGCGCTCGGCGGTAATAAATCCGGTCGCTTCGCAAAACTGGCACTTGAGCGTCATAAGGCGCCCACCGGGGCAGGCAATTACAGTGTTCTCGCCAGCGCCATTGCAGTCCGGGCATAGATGCTCTCGAATGTTGCTCATCCCACGTCCTTCGCATCTTTGCCCGGTTGATCCTCGGCGGGGATGTTGGCCCGCTTGTTCCATTCTTTCGAGGCGCAATAGTTCGCTGCCGGCTCGCTCCACTCGAAACGCATCTCTTCGACCGAAGGCCCGCGCGCGCTACAGTCATTGCAGCGAACCGCATAGACGCAGATCATCTCGCGCTCGACGAAAGCCGCGCCCCCGCAAAACGGGCAGGGCGCGAGCTTAAGCGGCTCTAGCGCTTCTTCCGGCTCGGGCTTGCAGCCTTCGTGATACAGCACGTCACCCACGAAAGCGCTTTCCTCGTCGTCGCCAATCTCGCGACCGCACTTGCCGCAATCGTACGTGAGCGCTGGACAAAGGTGTTGGTCCATCGCTTCGGCCACGACATGGTGACACAGGGCGCAATAGCTGCTCATGCCTTCACGTCCTCATCGGTGCTCTGATGGACCGGGCGCGGGCTCAAGTCGCTTTCTTCCCAATCAGTCGTCCAGCCAGGTTGCGGCGGCCAGAACTCCGATGTGCTGTATAGAAGGCGAAGGGGCGGGCCGTGGCGATCCGAGCACTGCACGGCGACCACCCAAAGCGGCTGACCGTTCCACTCGTCGTGGAATCGGCAGGCAGTTGAAATCTCAACGACGTCACCAATTTGAAAGCGCTGCTTCATCGCTTATTTGTCCTCAACGACCGGAGTAGAGAGCCTATGGCTCATGGCGAAACGCCGTGTTCGAGCTTGAAGCCGGAAGCGTTACGGTGACCGCCGCCGCCGTAGGCTTTCGCGATCATGGAGACATCAAGCCCCGCGTCGGTTGAGCGCAGCGAGTAATGCCGATGCTTCGGCCCGTCATAATAGGTCACGGCGAACGGCTCGCCCTTGGCCATGATGTTGCCGGCGTCGCTGCACATCGTGACCGGTAGGTTTGCGATAGGGACGTCGTGGCCCATGATCTCGATGCGGGCTTTGGTGATTTTCAGAAGCGTTTCGATGTCGCGAAGGTGCTTCCGATCAATCGCCGCGCCTTCCGCGATCAGTTCGCCGCGCTCGCATTTGAGCGCGATTTCGTCCCATGCGGCGAACTCGAACGGATAGGAAGACATCGCCGCATGGACTTCACGGGTGAAGGGGAGAGCGAACCGCCAAAGGTCGCGGTCCTCGACGTGATTGATCAGCGGTATACGCGCCTTGTTGAAATGAAAGAAATCCCATGCCAGGCCCGCCCCGCTGCGGTTCATGTCGAAGTTTGCGCGGATCGGATAGGTGGCGTCGAATTGCGCCTGCATAATCAGATCGTCGGGCTCATATGATCGGGCGGAAAGCAGGCCCTCCAAGTCTTCCGCAGCCGTCTTGTGGTGGTCGAGCACGAAGATTGTCCGCGCCGTCTTGACCATCTCCATGAGCACCGGGCGCTTATAACTGAAGTCCACGATGATCACGTCACGCCCGGCAACCTCGGGCGGGTCTTCGCCGTAGTTCGCGCCGATGTAATCAGCGTTGTCGCCAAAGCGCTTCCAGACCGCCCACGCTGCGGTGAAGCCATCGAAGCAGTTGCCGTGATAAATGCAGAGCGGCTTGGTCAATTTGGTCTCCATCGCTTATTTGCTCACCACATCTGTCGCAGGGCTCTGTTGCTGCGAGGGCTCGGACCAATTGGACACGTCCGCCAGCACAGCCCGCGCCTGCTCGACTAGGTTCTGAAAGGCGACGACATACTCGTCATCGTCGGTGAAACCGGAGTCGTCATCCAGGCGAACCATATTGCTCAGAATTTCATGCATGCGCGGTGCGGCAACCATCAAAGCCTGATTTGCCTCACGCTCGCTTGGCTCCATCTGATCGTGGAGACATGCGAGGCCGATCTGCTTCATCGCGCGGCCGTTGGCGTATTCGATCATCGGGCCGCCGTGAATGGCGCCGCCCAAGCGGAGGCCGATCCAGGGCCCCGGAGTGAATTTCGCTTCTGCCATAGCTATCTCAGTCCTTCGCTTGTTTGGATGGGGGCGGGGCTCCCATCTTCCTCGTGCATGAAGCAGATGAGGCTGTTCATCGCGAGACGCGCTAGCAATGCGTGAGCAAATTGCTCTGGGGTCAGGTCGCTGTCACGCTCGCGCCGAATGAAGTCGGCAGCCATATTAACCGCACGCATTTCTGTTTTCTGAAGCGCATCTAGCGCCTTACCGGACACCATCGTTTATCGCTCCGTCACTGGCTGTGCTGGGATGTTGCTCACGTGCATTCCCCGATGATCTCGCGGTGCAGCGCGCCGAGCTTGCTCTCGTCCTCGGCAACCTCGCCAATCAGCGCGACAATCCACCAGCGATCACCGCGCCATTTCGGGGGCAGCAGGGTGGCGTGCAGCACGCCTGCCTCACAAAGACGGAGCGGCCCCTTGGTTTTCTCAACCGTGCCGGGCTTGACGGGATCGTTCTTGCCGCTGTTGCAGGCGCGGCCTTCGGAGTCTGATCGCCAGAATGCGATCTTGGCGCCGCTCTCCTGCAACTCGCGCAGGCGCTCGCGCTGCGCTTCCGGCCACTTCGACGCGAACCAACCAATCGTTGCAGCCCAATAGGCTTTGGAGCCGTCGCCGTCGCCGTCGCCGTCGCCGTAGCCGTAGCTGTCGCCGTCGCCGTCGCCGTAGCCGTCGCCGTAGCCGTAGC